>Ga0213835_100076_pt1 | contig 138838 bp, 124 predicted proteins | sample SWPATP01_FD_160576 | JGI IMG/M metagenome (GOLD analysis project Ga0213835, IMG submission 160576) | Coastal seawater microbial communities from Marineland, Florida, United States - SWPA TP0 #1 | ecosystem: Environmental > Aquatic > Marine > Coastal | place: USA: Florida | collected 2016-08-05 | reverse complement strand
CAGCCGCAAAAGCTGCCGACTGCGGCCTGGATCAACCCACCGCCGACGGAGAAAAAAGCTGCCTGAAACCCGAGATTCAGACTCTCACAGATTTACTCAGGTGTTTCAAATTCATTGACACGTTCCGAGGCCTGGCCGAGTACATCCACTATTACAATCACGACCGGATCAAGCTCAAACTAAAAGGCCTGAGTCCTGTTCAGTACAGGACTCAGGCCTTGGCTACCTAGGGAACTTAACCGTCCAACTTTAAGGGGTCAGTTCAGTTCCAGCCCTTTTTTTTATTCCTACGCCGTTGCGGGCCGCGACGCCGTCCCGGCGCAACATGCATACCTGATTTTGCTTGAAATTTTATTAATTGCTGAGAGAATGGAAGGCACACAACCAGGGGGTGCCATGCGTACGAAAGCGACGATTGCGATCACGGCCGTCATGGCCATGCTGCTGCTCTGGCAGCACCTGCACGGCGGCGTGCCGGCCCATCACCTGCTGGCCGATCCCGCGCTGCCGACGCTGTCGAACTGGTGGGGCCTGCTGACCCTGCCGACGCTGGCCTGGTTCCTGCTCGGGCGCATCGAGCGGCGCCGGCGCGCCGCGCCCCTGGCCGCGCATGGCGATTTCGCCGCCTTCACCGGCGCCCTGGTATTCGGCGCGATCCTGTCGCTGCTGTTCACGGCCGGGCGCCATGCGGCGACCGAAGGCATGGTGCAACTGCTGCTCGTCATCGCCCTGCTCTATCCGATCCATCGCGCCGCCTGCGTGCTCGGCTTCGTGATCGGCATGACCTGGACCTTCGGCGCGGTGCTGCCGATGATCGCGGCGGGCCTGTTCGCCGCCGTCGGCGCGGGGGTCTATCACGGCGTGCGCCATCTGTTTACGCGCATGCGCTTCCTGCGCCGCTGACACCCTACGCTAGTGCACCTCAGGATCCCCGTGCGTGGCACCGAGCACCGCGCTGTGGAAATGGGCGCGCCGCCCCCCCCCCCGTCAGGTTGACGCCTCCGATGATCTGTCCGCGTCGCGCACCAGGTATTGGTAGCCGCTATCGTCCGCCGCCTCCCGCATCGCTTTCGTCACCGCCTCGGTCACGCCCTCGAATGAATATCAGGCTGGCGGCCGCGCATCGATCGTGGCTTCGAACAATGCCCGGTTGCGCAGCTCGAAGCCTAATAGCGCGTCAACGTCGGCCAGGGTCGGCGCAGTCAAGGTCGGCGCCATCAGAGCTCGGCCCACATGCGCAGCAGGTTGTGGTAATGCCCCGTCAATCCGACGCTCGCCTCCGACTCCCCGTGCGCCGCGCGCAGCTTCTGGATGTTGGTGTCGAGTTCGAACAGCAGCGCGCGTTTGGCGTCCTCGCGCACCATGCTCTGGGTCCAGAGGAAGGAAGCGATGCGCTCGCCGCCGGTCACCGGCAGCACTTCGTGCACGCTGCCCGAGGGGTAAATGATGGCGTCGCCCGCCGGCAGCTTCACTTCGTGGGTGCCGTAGGCGTCGACCACGACCAGCTCGCCGCCTTCGTATTCGTCGGGCTCGCTCAGGAAAACGGTGGTCGAGACATCGGCGCGGATCGCCGGCAGTCCGGGACGCTGGGCCCGGATCGCGCCATCCACGTGCAGGCCGTAGTGCTCGCCGCCGCCATAGCTGTTGAAATAAGGCGCCAGGATGCGCAGCGGCAGCACGCTCGAAAAGAACAGGGGATGCGCCATCAGCGCCGCGCTGATCGTCTGGCCCAGCTCGATGGCGAGGGGCGAACCTTCCGCCAGCTGGCGGTTGCGCTTGACTTGCGCGCCCTGGGGGCCGACGCTGGCGCGGCCGTCGACCCAGTCGGTGTCGCGCAGCTGGCGGCGCATCCGCGCCAGCTGTTCGGCGCTGAGCACGCCGGGGATGTGGAGCATCATGGCATCTGGCCTTTCCAAATAGGCAAGGCCCTCCCCGCTTCAAGCAAGGAGGGCCGCGCGAAACAATACCCTGAGGTTCAGAACTTCAGGTTGGCCGTCAGGCTCGCCGAACGGCCGGCGCCGACGCCCGCATAGTGGGGCGACGAGACGCGGTCGAAATACAGCTTGTCGGCCAGGTTTTGCACGTTCAGCTGGAACGACACGTTCTTGTTCAGCGTATAGCTGGCCATGGCATCGAAGCGGGTGTAGCTCGGCGCGAACTTCGTATTATTGATGTTGGCGTAGACCTTGTCGACATAGTTCATGCCGAAGCCGGCGTTGAACGTCTTGCTGAAGGCATAAGAGGTCCAGAGCGAGGCGCTGTGTTTCGGCGTGGTCGGGAACACGTTGCCGTTATACGGCGACACGACGTAGATCGGCGCGGCCGTGGTGCCGACGTTCAGGTAGCCATTGTCGGCCACCACGCCATCGAGGTAGGTGTAACCGCCAAAGACTTGCCACGCATTCGACAGCTTGCCCGAGAAGCCCAGCTCCAGGCCTTTCATTTCCTTGCGACCGACGTTTTGCGTGCTGCCGTCCGGCGCCGTGACGCGGGCATTGTTCATGGTGCTCTTGAACAGGGCCGCGTTCAGCGAGAGGCGGCTATTGAGTACTTCCCACTTGGTGCCGAGTTCGAAGTTCTTGCTCTCCTGCGGCTGCAGGTTTTGCACGGCGACCGTCAAGGCGTCCAGGCCGTCGCCGCCATCGTTGCCCGGCGGCGTGGCCGAGGTGGCCCAGGAAGCGTAGACGCTGCCGTTCGCACTTGGCTTGTAGACCAGGCCGACCTGGTAGGTGTCGAAGCTGGTGTCGACCCGGGCCCGGGTGGCGGCCGTGGTGCTTGATGCCGCCGTGTCGAGCACGGTCTTGAACTCGTCCCAGCGCGTGCCGACGTTGAGCATCCACTGCGGATTGAATTCGACGGTGTCGAAGGCGTAGACGGCGCGGGTGTTGGTCTTCACGTTGGTGAGGGCCGGCGACACGCTGCGGGAATAGACCCACGGATCGAACGGGTTCGGATTGTTCACCGGCGCGCAGTTGTAGAGCGTGGCCGCACCCGAGGTCGGGCAGGTGAAGCTGCCGGTCAGCGGGTTGTTCGTGCCCGGCGTGAACAGGTAGCTGCTGCGCTCGGTCGACTCGCGGCTGAGCTCGACGCCGGCGTTGAAGCTGTGCTTGATGGTGCCGGTCGTCAGCTTGCCCGACAGGCTGGTGGCGTTGGCCATCGTTTCGGTGTCGGTAACGCGGGTGTTGGCACGGCGCCAGACGGTGCCGTACAACATGGTGTTGCCTTTCGAATCGTCGGGCTGGGTCCAGACGAAGTCGTTCTGCGATTTGCCATAGCGCGTGACGTTACGCAGCACCAGGTCGTTGCCGAAATCATGGCGCAGGTCGATCGTGCCGATGTCGATGTTGGTGTCGCGGAAGTCGCGGTTCACGAGGCCGTAGAAGGTGTCGCGGGCGACATTGATCGGGGTGCCGTTGCCATTTCGCGCAAGGTTGGGGCCGCTCGTGAACGGGTTGTTGAACGGGATGCCGGTGTCCGGGATCTCGCTCGACTCCATATGGTAATAGCTGAGGATGGCGCGGGTTGGACCGGTCATGCCGAAGGTCACCGTCGGCGCGATGCCCCAGCGCTCGCCGCCGACGATATCGCGGCCGGCGGTGTTGGCTTCATGCGCCATCACGTTCAGGCGGAACGCGGCATTCTCGCCCAGCGTGCGGTTGATGTCGCCGGTGACGCGGCGATATTTATCGGTGCCCAGGCCGACGCTGGCATTGTTGAAATTCTCCAGCTGCGCCGATTTGCTGATCAGGTTGATGCCGCCGCCCGCCGAGGAACGTCCGCCGTAGGCCGAGTTCGGACCCTTCACGACTTCGATCTGTTCCAGGTTGAAGATTTCGCGCGACTGCGAACCCGAGTCGCGGATGCCGTCGACATAGGTGTCGGTCTGGGCGTTGTAGCCGCGGATAAACACGTTGTCGCCGACTGGATTGCCGCCTTCGCCCGCGCCGATGGTGATGCCTGGCACCGAACGCAGCGCGTCCGTCAGCGACACGGCTGCCGTCTGGGCAAGGACTTCCTGGCCAATGACGGTGACCGATTTCGGGGTGTCGAGCAGGGGCGCGGTGAACTTGTCCGAGCTGGAGGCGACCGGCGCCTGGACATCGCGGCGCGCGGCGCCGGTGACTTCGACCTTGGCGATCGGCGGCGCGACGTTCTCGACGCCCTCTTCAGCCTGGGCCAGGGGCGCGGCCAGCGTGGCAAGGACAGCAAGCGCGGATCCGGTCAGGCAAGGCGCGGCGGCGCGCGCGTGCTTGCGGCTACGGATATGGGAAGTGGCGCTTGAGACTGCTCGGCTTGCTGTCATGGTGGGGTTGAAGTTGAAATGAGAACGATTCGCATTATGATTCTTATTGCCGGGTTTGGCAAGTATCGATGGGGTGCGCCGGTTGCGCGGGGCATGTGCCCTCCCCTTGTGTTCATGGCATGTGGCCGAATCAACTACAATACGGGGGATAAGGGTTTATCATGACCCCTCGGACTTTGATCCTCACCTATTTACAAGAGACTCTTCAGCGCTATGCGTCGTCCTTCAAAAGATTCATCTAATAAACTGTCCGCAGAAAGCCAGCGTCTCGCCAGCATCGCCCAAGCCATCGTGCAGTCTGCCAGCCGCGTCGAGGAACGCACCTGGGAGCGCCAACTGGATGCGCAGCTGCAGAAACTGCTCAAAACCAATCACCAGGAAAGCATCGACGCCGCGCTGAACGGCCTGTTCAAGGATGACCTGGCGGCCTATGACGTGTTGATGGATAGTGTCGAGGCGGTCAGCGAATCGTCGACGATGGTCGAGCAAGGCAATGACGGCGCCGAAGTGAGCTGGCAGGCGCTGCTGGTCGCCGCGCCGATCCTGGCCTGGACCCGTTTCTCGATCGGCTCGGGCGCCATTCCCGCCGAGCTGCTGACCACGCTGTCGAGCCATTTCGCCGCCCACTTGCTGGCCGAAGGCACGCAACTGGCAATGGCGCCGACCCTGTACGCGATCGACCAGTTGCCGCGCACCCATGCCGAAACCTATGCGCTGACCCACAAGCTGGCGCAAGCGGCGCACAAGGGCACCAGCATCAAGGCCGCAGTACGCGCACCGGAAACGGCGCCCTTCCTGGCCGACACCCGCTATTTGCTGGTGACCATCGTCGCCCCGGTCGGCGCGCCGCTGTTCCGCTGGCAAGAACCCCAGCACCAGGTCAATTTTGAAGCGGAACGGGCCAGCGCCCTCCTCGCCTGGCGCGACCAGGGCACGGCCAACGTCGCGCGCCTGCTGCCGGGCTGCGGGGTCGAACTGCTGCTGCCGGAAGCGTATTACGTCGCCTGCCGCGAAGCCGACAAGGCGATTCGCCCGGTCTCGATCCGCGCCGCCGTGCACTACCTGACCAACACCCTGGACCTGGAAGCGTCGGACTTGCGCGCCGTGATCGCCGGCTTCGGCGAAGAAGCGGCCGATGGCCAGATCGACGAATACCGCGTCGGTTTCACCCTGCGCCAGAGCGCCGAAGTCGTGTACGGCATCGTCTGGCCGCTGTACGGCCAGGAAGACGAAGAAGGCACGCCGATGGACGGCCCGGGTGCGGGCGGCCTGCTGCCGGCGCCTTTGAGTCCGATCAACGAGATCATCGCCCACCTGAACGAAGCGGGCGTCACCCACATCAAACGCATCAACGAGGTGTATGTCGCCGAGTATTGCGACGACTGCGGCTCGCCCCTGTTCGCCGACCCGACTGGCGAACTGGTGCATGCGGAGATGCCGGAAGATACGCCGGCCGGGACTGAGCACTTCCACTGACACGGCAGGCGCTTAGCCGCCGGGTCCACCCGACGAAACAACGGCACCGATATGGGTGCCGTTTTTCATGCTGCCGCTTGCTCGAGCCAGGCTCAGCGAATCGCGCCGATCACCCGCTTGCCGAACTCGGCGACATTCCCGCCATGCCAGCGCCAGACGATCACCAGGTCGTGCTCCGGCGATACCAGGACCGTATTACTGCCCGCCCCCAGCGCCGCATAGGCGGTCGCCGGCATGCCCGGCAGATTCTTGCCCTTGGTATTGAGCCACCAGAGATAACCGTAGTCCGGGCCATTCGCGCTGGGGCTCAGGGCTTGCTTCACGTAGTCGGCGGGCACGACGGTGCGCCCGTTCCAGGCACCGCCGCGCAGCCACAGGTAGCCGAAGCGGGCCATGTCCCAGGAATTGATCCACATGCCGCCACCCCAGCGCGTGCCGCCGCTGACCGAAGCCACTTGCTTGCCGTTCAGGTCGACATAGCTGTTGGTGTAGGGCACCCATTTCCAAGTGGCCGAGGCGCCGATGACGTCCATCACCTGTTCCTGGAACACTTCCGGCACCGGCTTGTCGAATACCCGCAGCAGCGACAAGGCGAAGCGGTTGATGCGCACGTCGTTGTATTCGTAGAAGCTGCCCGGCGCGCCCAGCGTGCGCGGCTTGCGTTCGCCCGCGCCGAACTGTTCCTTGCCGATGAAATCGGCGTTCTTGCCCCACAGGCTGCCTTCCCACTCGCTTTCCTGCTGCAAGTGCTGCTTCCAGGTGACGAGCGCATTTTGCGCCGACGCGTAGCCGCCGTCGTTCACCCGCCGGGCGACCGGTTCGTCGAGCTTGCCGATGCGCCCGTCGCGCTGGGCCACGCCGGCCAGGGTCGAGAGCATGCTTTTCGCGACCGAATAGGTCGGGTCGACGAAGGATGTGTCGCCGAACTCGGCCACGACATAGCCCCTGTAGATGACGAGGCCGTTGGTGCGGGCGCGGCGCGTCGGCATCGAGCCAAGGCGGGTGCCGAAGGTCTTTTCCTGGTCGGAAAAATCGATCGCGCGTTCCGTCTCATGGCCTTGCGCATACTGCACGGCGACAGCAAGCGCGGCCGGGTCCATGCCCAGCTCGGCGGGCGCCTTGCGGGCCCACTCGCCGGCAGGCGGGAAATACGGTGCGGCCGGCGCGGCGGCCACGCCCAGGCTAGCCAGCAGCGCGGCGGCGCCGGCGATGAGCGCGCTGCGCCGGGTCATGCTGCTCATGCGGGGTCCTTCCAGGAGGAATACGGATGGCGAATCAGGTTGGAATTGAAATAGCGGGCCTCGTGCGTGACCTCGGCGCCGATCCAGTCCGGCTGCGCGAAGGCTTCGTCTTCGCTGCCCAGTTCGATCTCGGCCACGACCAGGCCCGCATTTACGCCGAGGAACTCGTCGACTTCCCAGACATGCGCGCCGACCGGAATGCGGCGCCGATATTTCTCGATCAGGGGCCGCTGGCACAGCGTGTCGAGCAGCTCGGCCGCCTCCTGCACGGGAATCGGGTATTCCCACTCGCCACGCGTGGCGCCCTGGCTCTTGCCCTTGATGGTAAGGAAGGCGCTGTCGCCCTGGATCCGGACACGCACGACGCGCGCCGGGTCCGCGCTGAGGTAGCCCTGGCGCAGCAGGACGGGTTCAGCCAGGCCGCGCCAGGCGTCGCCGTGGAGCAAAAACTTGCGCTCGATCTCGACGCCCACCTGCTTAATCCAGCGACTGCAGGATCGGCTGCAGGATCGCCGCGCCCAAGGCCGCACTGCGCGCGCCATTCCAGCCGGTATAGCTGTTGGGCAGGTCGGCGTTATCCTTGAACGGCATTTCCAGCGTCAGCGACAGGCATTTGAAGGTGTGGCCGACATACTTCGAGGCCAGCGTCAGCAGTTCTTCGTTGTACTTGCTGGCGGCATAGCCATACACGTTCTGGAAGTCGGGGCTGGCCGCCATGTACTGGGCAATGAAGGCCTTCTGGCGCGCTTCGCGCTCGGGCGTGAAATCGGCCAGCATCTCGTTGCCCGCCACGAAGTTGTAAGGCAGTGCCTCGTCGCCATGGATGTCGAAGAACATGTCGACACCGGTTTCGTGGATCTTGCTCTTCACGCACAGCACTTCCGGGCTGCGCTCTTGCGTCGGCGTCATCCACTCGCGGTTCAGGTTGGCGCCGGCCGCATTGGTACGCAGGTTGCCGCGCACCGAGCCGTCCGGGTTCATGTTCGGCACGATGTAGAAGACGGCGCGCTGCAGCAGCTTGCGCGCCACCGGATTGGCTTCGTCGAGCAGCGCATCCATCATGCCCTCGACAAACCACTCGGCCATCGTTTCGCCCGGGTGCTGGCGCGCGATGACCCAGATCTTTTTCTCGGCCGCGGGATTGCCGATCACGACCATGTTCATGTCGCGGCCGTCGACCGTGGTGCCGATGTCGTGCACGCGCGCGATCGGATTCTCGGCCACTTCGCCCAGCAGGCGCAGGTGGCGTTCCCAGGTGTAGGGCTCGAAATAGGCGTAATAGATGCTGTCGAGTTCAGGCGTGTGGCTGACCGTCATGACCTGGCCGTCGAAGCTGGTCGGCACGCGGAACCAGTTCTCGGTGTCGTAGCTGGCGGCAACCTGGTAATCCTCGAAGCCCTTCGGATAGGTTGCCTGGCCGGCATTCAGGAAGCGGATCGTGCACGCCTGACCGCGCGCGCCTTGCAGGCGGAAGTGGAACCACTGGTGGATGTCCGCATTGCTGTCGCGGCGCAGGTTCAGGTCGATCTGTTTCGCGCTCTCCGCTTGCACCACCTCGATGGCGCCCGAATCGAAATGCTGGCTGATTTTGATAGGCATGGCTGATCCTTGGTTGACCTGTTCACGAACGACGATGATACCGGATTACGGGACGGCGCTTAGGCGTCCAGATCGATCAGGTCGCGGCTGTAATGGCCCATGATCTGGCGCATCAGTTCGACGTTGCTGCGGTCGAGCAGCAGCACCAGGTTCGGCGTGCGGTCGAGGTTGAACGCCATGCGCAGCTTGCCCGGCAGTTCGCGGCAGTTCAGCGTCAGCGCGTGCGGGTTGGCCGGATTGTCCCAGTCCTGCTGGCTGACCTGGGGCGACGGCGCCGCCGGCGGCTGCAGGTTCGGATCCTGGTTCACCGGCATGTGCTTGAGCAGCCAGAAAACGATCGTGGCCGGGATGTGCAGGCAGACATCGCTCGCACCTTCGGTTGAAAACTTGGCGAGCAGCGAATTGCCGACGCGATCGCATGACATGGACATGCTCTTGACTTGACGAATGACCGCTTCTTTCACCACGATGTTCCTCGAGAGTTGTTTAAAAAGGCGCAGCGATTCTACCGCATCCGATCCGGGTTTAGTGTGCCTCCGGAAAGAAAACGGGGAGCATCTCGCTCCCCGTGCATGGTCCTCGCCGCGCCTGCCGGCGCGGCGCGCTGGACTTACTCTTTCGAACCGCGGCTGCCGCTCTTCGCGGAGCTGCGTGCGCTGCTGCCCGAGCCGGCGCTGGCCGATTGACGGTTGCCGTGGCTCATGCTGCCGGCACGGCGTGCTTCCTCGGACGTGAATTCGTGTGCGGTACCTTTCTGGTGCGCAGCCTTGCCACCCTGGCTGGCGATTTCGCGCTGACGCTGTGGATCCATCGATGCGAACCCGCGGTTGCGGGTGCCGCCGCCGGCGCTCTGACTGTTCGCCTGGTTACCGCCCTGTTTATTACCCTGGTTACTCGAAGCCATGATCGTTTTCTCCCTGTTCACTTATAAAACCGCCGCGTCCTGCGGCAGGCTTGACCCTCTTCCCACCGATACAACGCCGATGAGTGAATGTCGAATTCATAGTAGGCATGCAAATTGGTTGCCGGTATAGGACATTTTCAGATGACTTTGTAGGACTACAGGCGACAGAAAATGCAGCTGCGCAATAGGGTGCTTTTGATCACTTTCCCCATCAGTGATTGTCCTACACACTACTGCTGCGTTTTCCTATACTGAACGACCACTATCGGGCGCATCATGGCGGGAAAAGGCGGTGCCGACAGTCCCCTGTCGGTTCCCTTCCGCCAGCAAAATTGTTTTTGAAAGGAATTGACATGGACGCGAATCAACGCAGCGAAATGAACAACCAGACGAATAATGGCGGCAACGAAAAGTGGAACAAGGACGCCAAAGGCAAGACCGCGCCCGACGCGCCGCTCGACCATACTTATCCGAATGGCGCCTCGCAGCAGCAGCAAGGTGGCCAGGGCGTGGACCAGATGGCCAGCCAGCAGAGCGGCATGGGTCCCGGGCGATTTGCCGAAGACAGTAGCCGCTGGGACTTGCCCGGCGGGTCGATGCAAACCCAGCAAAGCGGCGGCAGCGGCCCCCAGCAGGGCTTGACCGACAGCCACCAGCGCCAGATGGAACAGCACTCTTCGGCCTGGGGCGAGCTCGAATTGCCGGTGGGACGCCGTGCGCGCGATAGCGGCACTTCGCTCCTGCGCCACGAAGGCAATCTGCAGGCCGTCCAGGGCATGAATCCGCAGGATCCGCGCCAGCCCGAACTGCAAGGCGGCTCGCTCGGCCACCACCACGGCGTAGGCCAGTCGATGCAGTCCAGCCAGGGCAGCGCACAGAGCGCCACGCCGGGAACCGCGGAGCAAAGCACCGACCGCGCCGGCTCGCAAACGGACCAGGCCGCACATGCAACCGGCACTGACGACGCCGAGCAGCACGAGTCGAACGACACCATGGGCGGCCTGCCGCGCAGCCCGGGCAACTCCAGTCCGCGCGGCGACAACCCGGGCTGGAAGCCGGGCGGCAGCATGCAGCAAGACCCGGACCGCGTGCACGAATCGAACGATGCGGCGGGCGGCTATCCGAAAAGCCCGGCCGGTGCGAACCAGCTGGCGGGCGACAAGAAGATGGACGACGACACCGGATTCTCACGCGGATGATCGGATTCGTCTGACACGAAAGCCCGCTTCACGCGGGCTTTTTTTCGTCCATGCGACGCGTTGCGACGGGCTACCCCTGTAGGACCAGACCTACACTTGTTGGGCAACGCTTTATGCACCTCGCGTGAATTTCGGCAGCGAGGTGCGCTCTCTTCGCACGCCTCGGCACACCGATCCTTGATCCAGATTGAGCGCATGCCATCGCCCGGGAACTCGACCGTTAGTCGCGCAATCGAATCAATCCCAGTACGGGAATGCCGATCGACTCACGGGAGAGCAGCATGCCAACATCAAGCCCAGCAACGGCTGGCGACGCGGTCGCGGTCGCGGTCGTGGTGCCGACCTGCGGGCGCATGGACCTGCTCGAACGTTGCCTCGACGCCCTTACCCGCCAGAGCCTGCCCGGCGCGCGCTACGACATCATCGTCGTCGACGACGAACCCAATCACAATACCTTGCACCTGGTCGCCGGCTGGCGTGCGCGCACGCTCGAACGCGGTCCGCGCCTGGTCTACCTGCCCAATTCGAACCGGCATGGCCCGGCCGCCGCGCGCAATCTCGGCTGGCGCAGCACCCAGGCCCCGATCGTCGCCTTCACCGCCGAACATACCGTGCCCACCTCGACCTGGCTGGCGCAGGGCCTGGCCGCGTTCACCGACGAGGTCGACGTACTCTGCGGCCGGCTCGACATGCCGCCACGCCCGCGCTCGAGCGAAGCCCGGCAGGCCGTGCGCCAGGCCGAGGACGAGGCGTTCAGCGTCGCCAACTGCTTTTGCCGCAGGAGCGTGCTGCAGCGGCTCGACGGCTTCGACGAGCGCTTCGAGCAGGCGGCACATTGCGATGCCGACCTGCACTTTCGCCTGCTCGCGCTGGCGGCGCGCATCGCCCATGCGCCCGAGGCCCGCGTGGTACTACCGGTGCAGCCCTTGCGCTGGGGCGCCAGCCTGGGCCGCACGCGCGAGGCCGTCTTCGATGCCCTGCTCTACAAGAAGCACCCGCGCTTGTACCGCGAACGCATCGCCGCGACGCCCCCCTGGGACCACTATCTTGCCGTGGCGCTGATGTTGCTGGCGCTGGGCGCCCTGCTCGCCGGCAGCGGCGTCACCGCGCTGCTTGCCGGCCTCGGCTGGCTGGCGCTGACCGCACGGCTGTGCCTGCAACGTCTGCACGGCATCACGCACAGCGCCGCGCACGTGGCCGACGTCGTCCTCACCTCGGCCCTGATCCCGCCGCTGCAGGTGTTCTGGCGCCTGCTGGGCGCCATCCGCTACCGCGTCCGTTTCACCTGAGGCTCCCATGCGCCGACTCAAGGTCCTGACCTGGCATACCCACGGCAGTTACTTGTACTACCTGTCGCAGGCGCCGCACGAATTCTTCGTGCTCTCGAAACCGGGCCGTCCGGCCGGCTACGGCGGACGCTGCGGCAGCTATCCCTGGGGCGACAACGTGCACGACCTGACGGTCGAGGCGGCGCGTCTCGGGCAATTCGACTGCATCCTGTTCCAGGACCGGCAACACTGGGAAGACGACCAGTTCGCCTTCCTCACGGCCGCCCAGCGCGCCTTGCCGCGCATCTACCTGGAGCACGCGCCGCCGCAAGCCCATCCGACCGACACGCCGCATCCCGTCAACGATCCGAACCTGCTGCTGGTCCACGTCACGCCTTTTAACGAGCTGATGTGGGACAACCGACGCACGCCGACGCGGGTGATCGAGCACGGCGTCTTCATTCCCGACACGGTGCGCTACCTCGGCGCACTCGAGCGCGGGCTGGTCATCGGCAACGATGTGAGTTGGCGCGGCCGGCGCATGGGCCTGGACCTGTTCCTGCAGGCGCGCGCCCAGTTGCCGCTCGACCTGGTCGGCAGGGCGGCCGAGGAGTTGAAGGGCATCGGCGAAGTGCAGCATGCGCAACTGCCGGCCCTGGCCGCACGCTACCGCTTCGTGTTCAGCCCGACCCGCCATGCCAGCCTGGGGCTCGGTGTGATCGAAGCGATGATGGTCGGCATACCCGTGGTCGCGCTGGCCACCGCCGAGATGGCCACCGTGATCGACGACGGCGCCAACGGCTACATCGACACCCGGCTCGAGCGCCTGTTCGATTGCATGCGCGAACTGCTGCGCAGCCCGTCGCTAGCGCGCGACCTCGGCCAGGCCGCCCGGCGCCGCGCGCAGGAGCGCTTTTCGATCGAGCGCTTCAGCGCCGACTGGGATGCCGCCTTGCGCCACGTTACCGGCCACCAGGCCTGAGCGACATTCGCGAACACACCCTCCAGGAGCGAACATGGTGGCCCCGGCATGAAAGCGATTTTTCTCGAAAAGGACGGCAGCCTCGTGGACGATATGTCGGATGGGTTCGAACCGCGCCGCATCCACCTCGGCAGCGGAGCCGGCCCGGCCCTGCGCCTGCTGGCCCGGCTCGACTACCGCTTCTTTGTCGTCACCCACCAGCCAGGCATTGCCCAGGGGCGCCTGCAAGAGGATGCGATGGACGCGCTCGGCGACCGCTTGAGCGACCTGCTGTTTCGCGAAAACGTGATCCTCGACGGCTTTTATCACTGCCCCCACGATCCGGTCGGCACGGTCGTGCCCTTCGCCAGCCCATGCCATTGCCGCAAACCCTTGCCGGGCCTGCTACTCAAGGCCTCGGTCGAGCATGGCATCGACCTGCGCGCCTCCTGGATGATCGGCAACGTCCTGCATGACGTCGAGGCCGGCAACCGGGCAGGCTGCCGCACCATCCTGCTCGACAACGGCAAGGAAACCGAATGGCGGCTCGGCCCGCGCCGCGTCCCCACCCGCATGGCGCCCGACCTGTACGCCGCCGCCGTCCTGATTGCCGGGCATGACGATGACGAATGAATACAATAGCGCGGCGCAACTGCTCTGCGTGCAGCTCGGGGCCCCCGCCGATGTAGTGATGTGTACGCCGGCCCTGCGGGCGCTGCGCGCGCAGTGTTCCGGGCGCCGGGTGACGCTGCTCGCTTCGCACGCGGGCGCGGCACTTGCGCCCTGTCTGCCGGACATCGACGCCGTGCTTGCCTATGCGGCGCCGTGGATGAACGACGGCGATGGCCCATCCCACCTCGCCTGGATCGCCGCGCTGGCGGCGCACGGCTTCGACGGCGCCGTGATCTTTACCAGCGAGCGCGAGAGCGCCCTACCCGCGGCCCTGCTGTGCCAGCTGGCCGGCATCCCCTTGCGCGCCGGCTGGTGCCGCGAGCATCCCGGTGGCTTGCTCACGCACTCGATTCTTGACCCGGAACCGGGCGCGATGCGGCGCCACCCGGTGCAGCGCCAGCTCGACCTGGTGCGCCGGCTCGGCGCGCAGATCGCGGATGAACGCCTGGCTTTCGTTCCGCTCGAACAGGACGTACTCGCGGTACGCACGCGCCTGCAGGCTGCCGGCATCGATCCCGGCGAGCGCTGGCTGGCGCTGCATCCGGGCGCCGGCGCGCAGGCGCGGCGTTATCCGCTGCAGCATTGGAGCGCCTTGATCGGCATGCTGCACGCGCGCGTCAAATGCCCGCTGGTGCTGACCGGCAGCGCCCGCGACCTGGCGCTGATGGACGCCATCGACCTGCCGCCTGGCGCCCGCATCCATTCAGTTGCGGGTCAAGGGGAAATCGGCGAACTGGGCGCGCTGCTGGCCCAGGCCGCGCTGGTTGTCAGCAATAGTCAGGCGACGGCGCAGCTTGCCGCTGCGGTCGCTACGCCGGCGATCGACCTGGGTGAATTGTGCGGCGACGTCGACCGCCACGACTGCCTGGAAAGACTGACACCGACGCGGGTGGCCGACACGGTCTGCACCCTGCTCAAACGCACCGGGGCAGACCGTATCCGGGACGTGGTACCGGCTTGATAACGAAAAAGGCCAGTCCGAAGACTGGCCTTTCCGATTGATTCTCTTGGTCGGGGCGAGAGGATTCGAACCTCCGACCCCGTGCACCCCATGCACGTACGCTACCAGGCTGCGCTACGCCCCGACTAGGCAATAATTATACCTGATGAGAAAATTTTTTCTCAGGTTTTTGTGATGCCTAAAGCAAGTTTCCGAACGCGGTCCTGAGGCGGCTCAAGGCGGCGCCAGAACCTCAGGATTATTTCCACTCCCCGCGCAGCACCCGCACCTGCTCGTACAGATACTCCGGCGTCGCCTCCTTCGGCGCGACCGGCATGCCGACCGCCAGGGCCAGCTTCGAACGCCAGCCGCGCGAGAAGGAACGCTCGAACAGATTGCCCGGATCGCGCGTAAATACGCTGCCCCACAGGCCGCGCAAGGCCATCGGGATCACCGGCACATGGCTGCGTTCGACGATTTTTGCGATACCGCCGCGGAACTCGTTCATCTCGCCGGTCGAGGTCAGTTTCCCTTCGGGGAAGATGCAGACCAGGTCGCCTTCGTGCAGGGCCTGGGCGATGTCGATGAAGGCGCGTTCCATCAGGAAGGGGTCTTCCTTGGCGGGGGCGATCGGGATCGCTTTCGCCGTGCGGAAGATCCAGCCCAGCAGCGGCATGTTGAAGATGCGGTGGTCCATCACGAAGCGGATCGGACGCGGGCTGGCCGCGCCGATGACGATCGCGTCGACATAGCTGACGTGGTTACAGACCAGTACCGCCGGTCCCTCGTCGGGAATGCGTTCGACATCGACAGTGGCCACGCGGTGAACCGTGTGGATCAGCAGCCAGGCCAGGAAACGCACCAGGAATTCCGGCACCAGCGAGAAGATGTAGATGGCAACAAGCGCGTTCAGCAGGGCCGTGACGAGGAACATTTGCGGAATCGAGAAGCCCTGCCCCAGCAGCACGATGGCGACGCCGGCCGCGGCCACCATGAACAGTGCGTTCAGGATATTCATGCCGGCAATCGTGCGCGAGACGTGCTTGGGGTCACAGCGGGTCTGGATCAGCGCGAACAGCGGCACGATGAAGAAGCCGCCGAACACGCCGATCAAGACCAGGTCGGCCAGGATGCGCGGCGCGCCCGGCAAGGCGATCAGCGCGAAGGCGTCGACGGTGGCCGTGTTCGTATAGCCCAGGCTGGCGAAATACAGGTCGATGCCGAACAGCGACAGGCCGATCGAACCGAAGGGCACCAGGCCGATTTCGACCTTGCGGCCGGAGAGTTTTTCGCACAGCAGCGAGCCGATGCCGATACCCAGCGAGAACACGGTCAGCAGCAACACGAAGACGCTGTGGTCGCCGTGCAGGTAATCCTTGGCGTAGACGGGAAACTGCGACAGCACCAGGGCGCCATAGAACCAGAACCAGGAGTTGCCCAGCATCGACAGGAACACGGTGCGGTTCTGCGCGGAGAAGCGCAGGTTGCGCACCGACTCGGTCAGGAAATTGTGGTTGATCTTGAGTTCCGGCGCCGGCGCCGGCGAGCTCGGGATGCGCCAGCTGGCGGCCAGGCCGGTCAGCGCCATCAGGAGGCTGGCGCCGGCCACCAGTTCGATGCCGAAGGGTTTGTAGGCGACCAGCATGGCGCCGGCCACTTCGCCCAGCAGGATGCCGACGAAGGTGCCCATCTCGATCACGCCGTTGCCGCCGACCAGTTCTTCCGGCTTCAGGTGCTGCGGCAGGTAGGCATATTTGACCGGTCCGAACAGGGTCGAATGCACGCCCATGCCGACCACGGCCGCGATCAGGAGCCACAGGGTATGCGTCATCCAGCCGATGCCGGCGATGAGCATGATGCCGACTTCGAGCAATTTCACGAAGCGCGCCAGCCTGCCCTTCTCGACCTTGTCGGCGATCTGGCCGGCGGTGGCGGAAAAAATCACGTAGGGCAGGATGAAGAGGCCGGGAATCAGGTTGTTCAGCAGGCCGGGCGCGATCGTGGTCCAGGACAGGGCGTCATAGGTCAGCGCCACCAGCAGCGCCGTCTTGAACAGGTTGTCGTTGAAGGCGCCGAGGAACTGGGTCCAGAAAAACGGCGCGAACCGGCGTTGCGACAGCAGGGAAAATTGGCTCGATTGGCTCATGCGGGTCTCGTTGAACGGGCGGGATGGCGGCGCTGCGTAATCTACAATAGTTCGCAGGCCTTGAACATACAAACGTTCCATGGAGCAACGTCATTGCGGATACTAAACCGTGCGGTAGCGTCAGGCGCACCTTTTAGGACAATGCGCTGCGCCCGCTTGATCTTGCACAATGATGGGTGATCTGTCCACGGGCCAGGCGCGCTCGTCTCAGCGCAGGCGCATGAACAGGCGGTACAAGGGACCGATGGTCAGCACCACGGTCACCATGCGCGCGCCATCGTGGCCTTGCACGGCGGCGCGATCGGCCTCGAAGGCGGCGAGATGGCGCGGGGATTGACGGTGCAGGTGCGCCTGCCGGCGGCCGCTGCGGCGGGCCATATTGCCCCGCCCAAACGCGTTTGAGTCAGCGCAAACCTGTAGTGTCGAGTGCTTGTTGTGCAGCGCAGCGTCAGTAGAATGCTCGCATGAATTCGCCCAAGCTCCTGCCCCCCTGGCCCGGCGCGCTCGACGCGCTGTTCGACGACATCGAGTACGCGCTGCTCGATCTCACTACCGCCACCCTCGACGACGGGGACGGCGTGCCCGCCCCCACCGTCGACGAGTTCGCGACCGACTTCCTTATCGAGTGCAGCCGCCCGCCTGCGCCCGGCACGGATTAGCTCAGGGTCTCGAGCCGGATCCGGATCACCTTTCCGACCACCGATCCGAGGGCCTCGAAGCGCGCGATGGCCGCGTCGACCTTCTTCTCCTGCGTCTGGTGCGTGATCACGATGATGTCGGTGCGCTCTTCGCCGCGGGTTTCCTTTTGCAGGACCGCGTCGATCGAGATCCCGGCATCGGCCAGGATACGGGTCAGGTCGGCCATCACGCCGAGCTGGTTGTTGACGTACACGCGCAGGTAGTAGCTGGTTGTGATCTCGGCCATCGGCAGGATCGCCACATCGGTCATCTCGTTCGGCTGGAAGGCCAGGTGCGGCACGCGGCAGTACGGGTCCACCGTTGCCAGGCGCGTCACGTCGACCAGGTCGGCGATCACGCTCGACGCGGTCGGCTCGGCACCGGCGCCCTTGCCGTAGTAGAGGGTCGAGCCGACCGCGTCGGCTTCGACCAGCACCGCGTTCATGGCGCCTTCGACGTTGGCAATCAGGCGCGCGGTCGGGATCAGGGTCGGGTGCACGCGCAGTTCGATGCCCTCGACGCCGTCCACGACCGAGCGGCGCGTGATGCCGAGCAGCTTGATGCGGTAGCCGAGCTGCTCGGCGTAGCGGATGTCGATCGCCTGCAGCGCGCTGATGCCCTCGACGTGGGCCTTGTCGAACTGCACCGGGATGCCGAAGGCGATCGCCGACATGATGGTCAGCTTGTGGGCCGCGTCCACGCCTTCGATGTCGAAGGTGGGGTCGGCTTCGGCATAGCCGAGTTCCTGGGCCTGTTTCAGCACGACCGCGAAATCGAGACCCTTCTCGCGCATCTCGGAGAGGATGAAGTTGGTGGTGCCGTTGATGATGCCGGCCACCGACTCGATGCGGTTCGCGCTCAAGCCTTCGCGCAGCGCCTTGATGATCGGCACGCCGCCGGCGACCGCCGCCTCGAAGGCCACCATCACGCCCTTGTCCTGGGCCGCGGCGAAGATTTCGTTGCCGTGCAAGGCCAGCAAGGCCTTGTTCGCCGTGACCACATGCTTGCCGTTGGCGATCGCGCGCAGGACCAGTTCGCGCGGCAACTCGTAGCCGCCGATCAGTTCGACGACGATGTCGACCTCCGGGCTGTCGACGACCAGGTAAGGATCGTCGACGATCTGGCAGCTGCCATTGGTCAGGCGCGCCGCGCGCTCGGTGTTACGGGCGGCGACCATCGTGATTTCGATGCCGCGGCCGGCACGGCGGCGGATGTCTTCCTGGTTGCGTTGCAGCACGTTGAAGGTGCCCGCACCAACGGTGCCGATGCCGAGAAGGCCAACTTTGATGGGTTTCATGGTCGATTGAGAATGGGTTGTCAGCGCGCGTGGCGTCGTCGGTAACCGTCGAGGAAGCGTGCGATACGGCCGCACGCATCGGTCAGGTCGTCGGAATTGGGCAGGAACACCAGCCGGAAATGGTCTGGCGACTTCCAGTTGAAGCCGGTGCCCTGCACCAGCAATACCTTTTCCTCGCCCAGCAATTCGCAAATGAACTGCTGGTCGTCGGCGATCGGGTACATCGCCGGGTCCAGGCGCGGGAACATGTACAACGCCGCTTTTGGCTTGACGCAGGTCACACCCGGTATATCGGTCAATAATTTATGCGCCAGGTCGCGCTGCTTGAGCAGGCGCCCGCCCGGCCCCACCAGGTCGTCGATGCTCTGGTAGCCGCCGAGCGCGGTCTGGATCGCGAACTGCCCGGGCGCATTCGCGCACAGGCGCATCGAGGCCAGCATGTTCAGGCCCTCGATATAGTCCTTGGCATGGCGCTTTTCGCCCGACACCACCATCCAGCCGGCACGGTAGCCGCAGGAGCGGTAGTTCTTCGACAGGCCGTTCAGGGTGACGAACAACACGTCGTCGGCCAGCGAGGCGATCGAATCGTGCTGGTGGCCGTCGTACAGCACCTTGTCGTAGATTTCGTCGGCGTAGATGATCAGGCTGTGCTGGCGCGCCAGCTCGACGATCTCGAGCAGGATCTCGCGCGGATACAGGGCGCCGGTCGGGTTGTTCGGGTTGATGACGACGATCGCGCGCGTGTTCGGCGTGATCTTCTTGCGCATGTCGGCGATGTCCGGCATCCAGTCGGCCTGCTCGTCGCAGACATAGTGCACCGGGTCGCCGCCGGCCAGGCTCACGGCGGCCGTCCACAAGGGATAATCGGGCGCCGGCACCAGCACCTCGTCGCCATTGTTGAGCAGGCCCTGCATCGACATGACGATCAGTTCGGAGGCGCCATTGCCCAGGTAAATATCGTCGATCTTCACGCCGGCGATCTTCTTTTGCTGGGTGTAGTGCATCACCGCCTTGCGCGGCGCGAACAATCCCTTGGAATCGGTGTAGCCGGCGGCGCCCTGCATGTTGCGGATCATGTCCTGCATGATTTCGTCGGGCGGATCGAAACCGAACACGGCGAGGTTGCCGATATTGAGCTTGATGATCTTGTGGCCGTCGTCTTCCATCTGGCGCGCCTGCTCCAGTGCGGGGCCGCGGATCTCGTAGCAGACGTCGTCGAGCTTGTTCGATTTCAGAATCGGTCGCAAATTGTCACCTTTTTTTGATACCTGCCATTGCCCGCATGTTGCAGTGCGAAAAATACCATTCTGCCGAAAGCGACCAATTTAAGCAACCTCGCTTCCACCCCGCACGCATGGGGGTAAACGTGACGGAAAGGTTACAATGGCTCCCCCGTTTCCGCCGACAGCGACTCTTACGATGAAGCTCCATTCCGACAGCACCCAACAATACCAGACCGTCACCGGCTACGATGCCGCGGGCGTGGAAATCAATGCCCAGCGTTTCGACTACAGCTTGATCGTGATGCCGGAAACGCCGCCGCGTCCGTGGGACGTCAGCCGCTTCGAGGATTTGCAGGCCGCGCATTTCGAGCAGATCGCCGCCGACGTGCCGGACGTGGTCATCCTCGGCACCGGCGAGCGCCAGCGCTTCGTCCATCCGCGCCTGATCGCCAGCCTGTCGGCGCGCCACATCGGCGTCGAGTCGATGGACAGCCAGGCCGCCTGCCGCACCTACAACGTGCTGATGGGCGAAGGCCGCAAGGTGACGCTGGCCCTGATCATCGAGCGCGCCCCGGCCTGAGGATCTGCTCGAAACTTGCTCTATTGAACGGCGGCGTGTCGGCCTCATATTGGATGGGCCATTGATATATCGACATGCCGGGCTGGCATCCGCCTCCTTGGCCGATTATGATGAGCGCTATGCAGGATGGCATGAGGCCGATCCTGCCCACTCCAGGAGAACCCCGTGGCCGTCAGCCCAAGCGCAGCAACCGTCGAGAACTTTTCCGCCGCCATGACCGGCGGCCAGACCTTCGCGTTCGAAGGACGTCCGGCAAAATATACGGTCCTGTACTTCTACCCGAAGGACAACACCCCGGGCTGCACCACCGAGAGCCTGGCCTTTCGCGACCATCACGATGCCTTCCTGGCCGCCGGCACCGAAATCTACGGCATCAGCCGCGATTCGATGCGCTCGCACGAGGGCTTCAAATCCAAGCTGGGCCTGCCGTTCGAGCTGATCTCCGACCCGGACGAACTCGTCTGCAACCAGTTCGGCGTCATGAAGATGAAGAACATGTATGGCAAACAGGTCCGTGGCATCGAGCGCAGTACGTTTGTCGTTGACGCTCACGGCCGATTGGTGAAAGAATGGCGTGGCGTGAAGGTCCCCGATCACGTCGATGAAGTGCTGGAATTCGTGAAGAGCCAGCCCTGAAGGTTGGCTCCAGTTATCAACATTCTGGACAAATCCCCTTATTTTGAGTCAACCGTTTTATATCAGCATCCCTCCAATCCGGCAGCCTGCCACGCCGCTCTTTTCGGCCCTGGCCCGCGCCTCCACCCGCTGTATCGAGTTGCATCTACCCGCCCGCCAGTGCCTGTCGTTCGCACTGGCGCGAGCGTCCTCCACTTTTTTAGATTGAGAACCTGATGCCACTACCAAAAATGCCCACCAAACCGGCCACTTTGCTGCCGGTTAGCGACTATCCAAAAGCCGAAGCCGGCAAATCCCCCGTGCGCGCGCTTGCCGCAGCGCCGGCCGCAGCCGATCCGGTCGACGACCTGATCAGCGGCAAAGCCGTTCCCGCCTCCAAATCGAGCCGTGCGCGCAAGGAGAAATCCGCGCCGCTGGCGGCCGTTCCATCCACCCAGCCGGCGCGTGCCGACGGCGGCACCGTGTCGAAGATGAAAGAAACCGACATGGCCGAGCCGCACCCGGCCAAGCACAAGCCGGTCGAAGTCAACGTCAAGTCCTCCACCAGCCGCCGCGCCGACAAATCGGGCGGCACCAAGGTGTTCGTGCTCGATACGAATGTCCTGATGCACGACCCGACGAGCCTGTTCCGTTTCGAGGAACACGACGTCTACCTGCCGATGATGACGCTCGAGGAACTCGACGATCATAAAAAGGGGATGTCGGAAGTGGCGCGCAACGCACGCCAGGTGTCGCGTACCCTCGACGCCCTGATCGCCAACGTCGACGACGACGCCATCGAAACCGGCATCGAGCTGGCCAAGCTCGGCAACAAGGACGCGAAGGGCCGCCTGTTCTTCCAGACCAAGTTGCAGAACGGTCCGTTGCTGCCCGAAGGCCTGCCGGTCGGCAAGGCCGACAACCAGATCCTGGGCGTGGTCAAGGCGCTCGCCGCCGAGCAAGGCAACCGGGCGATCGTGCTGGTGTCGAAAGACATCAACATGCGCATCAAGGCGCGCGCGCTGGGCTTGCCGGCCGAGGATTATTTCAACGATCACGTGCTGGAAGACACCGACCTGCTGTACTCGGGCATCGTCCAGCTGCCGAACGATTTCTGGGACAAGCACAGCAAGAACATGGAGTCCTGGCAGGAAAACAAGAACGGCAACAACGCCACCTTCTATCGTGTCAACGGCCCGTTCATTCCCACCCTGCTGGTGAACCAGTTCGTCTACCTGGAACCGTCCGGCGGCGAAGCGCCGATGTATGCCCAAGTCAAGGAGATCAACGGCAAGACCGCCGTGCTGCGCGTGCTGCGCGACTACACCCATACCAAGAACGGCGTCTGGGGCATTACCGCGCGCAACCGCGAGCAGAACTTCGCGCTCAATTTGCTGATGGATCCGGAGTGCGATTTCGTCACCCTGCTCGGCCAGGCCGGTACCGGCAAGACCCTGCTGGCCCTGGCCGCCGGCCTGGCGCAAGTGCTGGAAACGAAGCTCTACAACGAAATCATCGTCACCCGCGTGACGGTGCCGGTCGGCGAAGACATCGGTTTCCTGCCGGGGACCGAGGAAGAGAAGATGTCGCCATGGATGGGCGCCTTCGACGACAACCTCGAAGTGCTCAACAAGTCCGACACCGACGCCGGCGACTGGGGCCGTGCGGCCACGCAAGACCTGATCCGCTCGCGCATCAAGATCAAGTCGCTCAACTTCATGCGCGGCCGTACCTTCGTGAACAAGTTCCTGATCATCGACGAGGCGCAGAACCTGACGCCGAAGCAGGTCAAGACCCTGGTCACGCGCGCCGGTCCCGGTACCAAGATCCTGTGCCTGGGTAACATCGCGCAGATCGACACCCCGTACCTGACCGAAGGCTCGAGCGGCCTGACCTATGTGGTCGACCGCTTCAAGGGCTGGAGCCACAGCGGTCACGTGACACTGGCGCGCGGCGAACGTTCGCGCCTGGCCGACCACGCGAGCGAAGTGCTGTAAGTTTTACCGCTCTAACAAAAAACCTGCATGCCGCGAGGCTTGCAGGTTTTTTTACGCCTGGCGATAGCGGAACGCATTCGCGAGATCGGCCCATCCAAAAAAAACGCCCGGCGGTGCCGGGCGTTTTGACGTTCATGCGAACACGATTACATGATCTTGGTGCCGATCCACCACGCGACCGCGGACATGAAGGCCGCCGCCGGAATCGTGAAGATCCAGGCCCAGACGATGCTGCCGGCCACGCCCCAGCGCACGGCCGAGGCCTTCTGCGCCGAACCGACGCCGACGATGGCGCCGGTGATGGTGTGGGTGGTCGAGACCGGGATGCCCCAGAAGCTGGCCATCAAGAGGGTCATCGCGCCGCCCGTTTCGGCGCAGAAGCCGCCGACCGGTTTCAGTTTGGTGATCTTCTGGCCCATGGTCTTGACGATGCGCCAGCCGCCGAACAGCGTACCGAAGCTGATCGCCGCGTAGCACGAGATGATGACCCAGGCCGGCGGATGGGCGTCGGCCGCGCTGACGTAGCCTGCTGCGATCAGGAGCATCCAGATGATGCCCATGGTCTTTTGCGCGTCGTTGCCGCCGTGGCCGAGCGAATAGCCGGCCGCCGACACCAGCTGCAGGCGCCGGAACCAGACGTCGACCTTGCGCGGCGTGGATTTCACGAAAATCCACGACACAAGGAGCATCATGATCGATCCCAGCACGAAGCCGAGCAAGGGTGCGACGACAATGAAGCCGACCGTCTTCCACAGGCCGGACGCAATCACGCCGGTGCCCGCCTTGGCCACCGCGGCGCCGACCAGGCCGCCGATCAGGGCATGCGAGGAAGAGGACGGGATGCCGTAGTACCAGGTGATGATGTTCCAGACGATGGCCCCGACAAGGGCGCCGAAGATCACGTAATGGTCGACGAAATGCGGATCGATGGTGCCCTTGCCGATGGTTTGGGCGACCTTCATGTCGACCACGAAAATGGCGACGAAGTTGAAGAAGGCGGCCATGGCGACGGCGTTCTGGGGTTTCAGCACGCCGGTCGAGACGACGGTCGCAATTGCGTTCGCCGAATCGTGGAAGCCGTTCATGAAGTCGAAGACCAGTGCGAGCAGCACCAGCAAACCCAGCACGTAAATGCTGATGTGGAGAGAATTCATAATTATTCTTGTTCCGCGCGCGCGTTACGCGTTCTCGACGATGATGCCTTCGATGATGTTCGCCACGTCTTCGCAGCGGTCGGTGACGGTCTCGAGGATCTCGTAGATCGCTTTCATCTTGATCAGGTTGCGCACGTCCGGCTCGTCGCGGAACAGTTTGCTCATGGCGGCGCGCATGACGTGGTCGGCGTCCGATTCGAGGCGATCGATCTCTTCGCAGATGGCGACGATCTTCTGGGCGTTGCCCATGTCGTGCAGCAGGCCGACGGCTTGCTGGACCTTCTGGCAGCAGGCCAGGCACAGCTCGGCCAGGCGCTGCGCTTCCGGGGTCACGGCGTGCAGGTCGTACAGGGAGACGGTCTGGGCCGCGTCTTCCATCATGTCCAGGATGTCATCCATGCGCGTGATCAGCTTGTGGATGTCGTCGCGGTCGATCGGCGTGATGAAGGTCTTGTGCAGCAGGTCGACGGTGGCGTAGGTGATCTTGTCCGCCTGCTTTTCGATGCTCTCGACGGCGTGCGTGCGGTTTTCCAGGTCGTCGAAGTTGGACATCAATCCAACCATTTCTTGCGCACCCTTCACGCACAGCGCGGCGTGCTGGTTGAACAAATCAAAAAACTTGCCCTCGGTGGGCATCAAGCGTCCAAACATTAATGATTCTCCGTAATAAAACTCTTGGGACTGCGAGGGGCCGGAACCGACAGGTTGCGGCGACGCATTATCGGCTTAATCGCCCTGGTAGACGGCGAGGTTACCGCTGTAGTTGCCAAACTTGGTGTACTGGCCGATCCAGGTCAGGCGCACCGCGCCGATCGGACCGTTACGCTGTTTGCCGATGATGATTTCGGCGGTACCTTTATCGGGCGAGTCGGGATTGTAGACCTCGTCGCGATACAGGAAAATGATCACGTCGGCATCCTGCTCGATTGCGCCGGATTCGCGCAAGTCGGACATCACGGGACGTTTGTTCGGGCGCTGTTCCAGCGCGCGGTTCAGCTGGGACAAGGCGATGACGGGACAATGCAGCTCTTTCGCCAGGCCCTTGAGCGAACGCGAAATTTCGGAAATCTCGGCGGTCCGGTTGTCGCCCGGCTGACTGCCCTGCATCAGCTGCAGGTAGTCGACGATAATCAGGCCGAGCTTGCCACACTGGCGCGCCAGGCGGCGCGCGCGTGCGCGCATCTCGATCGGGTTCAGCGCCGGGGTCTCGTCGATATACACCTGGGCGTCGTTCATCTTCTGGATGGCGTGCGTCAGGCGCGGCCAATCCTCGTCGTTCAGGCGGCCGGTACGCAGGCGGTGCTGGTCGAGCTGGCCGACCGAGCCGAGCATACGCATGGCCAGCTGGGTGCCGCCCATCTCCATCGAGAAGATCGCGACCGGCAAACCGGCTTCGATCGCGACGTTCTCGCCGATGTTCACCGAGAACGCGGTCTTGCCCATCGACGGACGGCCGGCGACGATCACCAGGTCGCCCGGCTGCAGGCCCGACGTCATGCGGTCGAGGTCGATGAAGCCGGTCGGCACGCCGGTGATTTCACCCTGGTTTTCGCGCGAATAGAGTTCGTCGATACGCTCGACCACTTGCGTGAGCAGCGGCTGGATCGGATTCCAGCCCTGGGCGCCGCGCGCGCCGGACTCGGCGATCGCGAAGATGCGCGACTCGGCTTCGTCCAGCATCTGCTTGACTTCCTTGCCCTGCGGATTAAACGCATTGCCCGAAATTTCGTCGGCCACAGTGATCAGTTTGCGCAGGATGCCGCGGTCGCGCACGATCTCGGCATAGCGCCGGATATTTGCCGCCGATGGCGTGTTTTGCGCCATCGCGTTCAGGTATTGCAAGCCGCCGACGTCCTCGGCCTTGCCCAGCGAAACCATGGCCTCGAAGACGGTGATCACGTCGGCAGGCTTGCCGCTGTTAATCAGGCGCACCATCTGTTCGAAGATGATGCGGTGGTCGTAGCGGTAAAAATCTTCCGCGTGCATGAAGTCGGCAATGCGATCCCAGGCCGCGTTATCGCGCAGGAGACCGCCAATAACGGACTGCTCTGCCTCGATGGAGTGCGGGGGAATGCGCAGTGATTCGATCTGCGGATCAGCGGGGGTATTCATGGCGGGCATTATAACCCCTCCTGTCACGCGGCTGAAATAATTGGGGAGTTTCTGAAAATAAAAAAAGCCGGGCGAACCCGGCTTTTTCTTTTACGCAACAACGTGTTGCGTGCGTTACATAGTCGCTGATTAAGCGGCTTCGCCAACGACAGCGACCGTGATTTCCACGACGACGTCGGTGTGCAGAGCGACGGCAACCGGGTGCTCGCCGGTGGTCTTCAACGGACCGGTCGGCAGGCGAACCTGTGCTTTTTCAACTGCGAAACCTTGCTTGGTCAGGGCTTCGGCGATGTCGAAGTTGGTGACCGAACCGAACAGACGGCCGTCAACGCCGGCTTTCTGGCCGATGGTGATGGTCATGCCTGCCAGCTTTTCGCCTTGAGCCTGCGAAGCGCCCAGCTTTTCAGCTGCGGCTTTTTCCAGCTCGGCGCGCTTGACTTCGAACTCGGCGACAGCCGAGGCGGTTGCGCGGCGGGCCATTTTTTGTGGGATCAGGAAGTTACGTGCGTAACCGTCCTTGACCTTGACCACGTCGCCCAGGTTGCCGACGTTAACAACTTTTTCCAAAAGGATAATTTGCATATTTTTCTCCAGGATGTTCTGAACTGTACGACGCGATTAAGCGTTGTGCAGGTCGGTGTACGGCAGCAGCGCGAGGTAGCGTGCGCGCTTGATCGCGGTGTCGACCTGACGCTGATAGTGCGCCTTGGTACCGGTCAGACGTGCAGGCATGATCTTGCCGTTTTCCTGGACGAAGTCCTTCAGGGTGTCGACGTCTTTGTAATCGACCTGTTCCACGTTTGCAGCGGTGAAGCGGCAGAATTTCTTACGCTTGAACAGCGGATTCTGCTGTTTGCGCTTCAGTTTTTCTTTTGCTTTGTTTTTGTCGAACTTTTTACCGAATGCCATTTGAGGCTCCTGTATCTAAAAGGTGGCCGCGAACTATTTACGCGGCGGCACTAAAATCAATGATGTGAAACACCAGGGCTTTACTGTTGCGATTCTTTCGCGCCAAGAATCCCGTGAATGCATGTGCGGCGCCCAGCTCTGCGCTGGCGAAGCGGCCCGAAATCTCCCCCGCGGCGAACGCGGCAATTTCGAACTCGACCAGTCTGTCTACCCCTGCCTCGACCTGCTGCGAACTGTGCATCAGGATTGCCGAAACGACCGGCACGCCGGCGGGGGTGTAGCGCAGTACGTCGCGCTCGAAAATGGTGGCGACGACTTGTAACTGGTTCACTGCAAAAACTTCACGATTCCTGGCAAAAGAATTTAGGCAGCAGCGGCGGCTGGGGCAGGAGCGGCGGCTGGGGCCGGGGCTTCCGCACGGTGGCTCTTGGCTGCGTCTTCGCGCTGGACCGACTTCATCATTGGCGATGGGGTGGTTTCAGCTTTCTTCATCTTCACGGTCAGATGACGCAGCACGGCATCATTGAACTTGAATGCGGTTTCCAGCTCGACCAGGGTCTCGTTGTCGCATTCGATGTTCAGGCAGATGTAGTGTGCCTTTGGCAGCTTCTGGATCGAGTAAGCCATCTGACGACGGCCCCAGTCTTCGACGCGATGGATGTTACCGCCGCGGCTGGTCACCGTGGTCTTGTAACGCTCGATCATCGCCGGGACTTGCTCGCTTTGGTCCGGGTGGACGATAAAAACGATTTCATAATGACGCATGCAACACTCCTTGAGGACGTTTAAACAAATGCCCACCTCGGCGTCAAGACGAGTGTGGGAAGGGAAAGCCGGCAATTATAGCGCGCCTGGACCAAGAGCGCAATGCGCAAGCGGCGTCGCCCGCCGGCGACACCTTGCCGGGAGGGAATCGTTAAAAAATGTGGATTTCCCTTGCATTCCCCGAAATACTGTACAAAAATACAGTCTGAATCATCAACCATGCCATACCCATGCTCAAGCTCACCGCAAGGCAAGAACAGATCCTGAACCTGATCCGGGAAGCGATCGACAATACCGGCTTCCCGCCGACCCGCGCCGAAATCGCCAGGGAGTTGGGCTTCAAATCGGCCAATGCCGCCGAAGAACACCTGCAGGCCCTGGCCCGCAAGGGCGCGATCGAGATCGTCTCCGGCACTTCGCGCGGCATCCGCCTGATCGGCGCTTCGCTGCCCGAGCCCGTGCCCAGCATTCCGGCCGCCCTCTTGATGTCGCTGCCGCTGGTCGGGCGCGTCGCCGCGGGCTCGCCGATTCTCGCGCAGGAACATGTCGAGGCCACGTATAACGTCGACCCGGCAATGTTCGGCGCGCGTCCCGATTTCCTGCTCAAGGTACGCGGCTGGTCGATGCGCGACGCCGGCATCATGGATGGCGACTTCCTCGCCGTCAAAAAGGTCGACAGCGCCAAGAACGGCCAGATCGTCGTCGCCCGCATCGGCGAAGATGTCACCGTCAAGCGCTACCGCAAGACCGGCGAGACCATCGAACTGCTGCCGGAAAACCCGGACTTCAAGGTCATCCGGGTCGAACCGGGCGACGAGTTCGCGCTCGAGGGCCTGGCCGTGGGCTTGATGCGCAGCTGGCATTGACGACGCCCGTTAAAAAGCCGCTTGCGCGGCTTTTTTTACATCCTTAGTTCTTCGGTCGCGCGGCCGCGCCGATCGGCTTGTCGAAGTCGTACAGCTGGACCGCCGGGCTGGCCGCGATGATGGCGTTGTGCTCCTTGACATAGGCCTCGGTCGCGCTGCGCCAGGCCGCCACGTCCGCCAGCACCAGCTTGGCGGCGACGCGCGACTCCTCGGCCAGGTTTTCCTGCACCAGCGCCAGGCGCTCGCCGGCGCGGCGCGTCTCGGCCTCGTTCATCAGCTTGACGATGTCGGCGGGAATGCGCTTGGTGAGCGGCGAGGCGGCGTTCAGGTTGGTCACGAAGGCGTTGTAGCAATCCTGCCACTTCGTCACGCTGGCCGAGACCCGTTCGATGTCGGCGCTTTGCTTCGAGATCGCCGGGATGCGCGGCACCGCGCAGTCGAAGCTGCCGCTCTTCAAGTCCTCGCCCTGGTATTGCTCGACCCAGTGGGCGATCTCGGCGCGCCGCAGGCCGCGCTGCTTGATCAGCGCGAGCGAGGCGATGGCCACCGGATTGCCTTTGGCGGCCGCCTTGCCGAACCACAGCTGGGCCTTCGCTTCGTCGACCGCGCCGGCTTCGCCATACCAGTACATTTCGCCCAGATGCTGCTGGGCTTCGACATTGCCGCTGTTGCCGAGCTTGGTGTAAGCGGCAAGGGCTTGCGGGTAGGCCTTGCTGGCAAACAGCGCGTTTGCATCGGACAAGGCATCGGCACGGGCGGCGGAACAGGCGAGCAGGCAGGCGGCGAGGAGAAAACGCTTCATGGATGGCGGAGGTAAGGGGCAAAACCCATCATACCTCGGCAGCATTTCCGACTCAACCTTCCTTACCTGGCTTTATAGCGCAGCGCGAAAATCTTCCAGCAAATCCTCGGTATCCTCGATCCCGACCGAGACCCGGATCAGCGACTCGGCGATACCCATGCTGGCGCGGCGCGCGGCGCCCATCTCGAAGAAGATGGTGTGGGCCACGGGAATGACGAGCGTGCGCGTGTCGCCCAGGTTGCTCGCGGGGATGGCCAGCTGCAGGCGGTTCAGGTAATCGAAGGGATCGATATCGGCGCGCAGCTCGAAGCTGAGCAGCGAACCGGCAGCGCGGAACAGCGCGCTCGTCACGCCGTGCTGGGGATGCGAGGCCAGGCCCGGGTAGTGGACGGCGGAGACGCGCTCGTCGGCGTCGAGCAGCCGCGCCAGCGCCAGCGCATTGGCGCAGGTGCGCTCCATGCGCAGTGCCAGCGTCTCGGCGCCGACGGCGATATGGTGCGCCGCCTCCGGACCGAGGGCCGCGCCGAAGTCGCGCAAGGCTTTCGCGCGCAGCTGGGCCATGCCCTGGGCCGCGGCCGGCTGCTTGCGGAAATTCTCGGCGATGTTCGGGAAGGCGCTCCAGTCGAAGACGCCGGTGTCGGTCAGCGCGCCGCCCAGGGCGATGCCGTGGCCGGCGATCGACTTGGTCAGCGAATTGACGACCAGCCCGGCACCGACCGCCTTCGGGCGGAACAGGTAAGGCGTGGTCATCGTGTTGTCGACGACATACAAGATGCCGCGCTCGCGGCACAACTGGCCGATGCGCGCCAGGTCGGCGACCTGGGTGCGCGGGTTGGCGATGGTCTCGACGAAAACGAAACGGGTCGTCGGACGCAGTACCGCCGCCACGTTCGCCACATCGGTGGCGTCGACGAAATCGACGGCGACGCCCTGCCCGGCCACCGTCTGCCACAGGCTGTTGGTGTTGCCGAACAGGAAGGACGACGAGACGATATGGTCGCCCTCCTTCAGCAGCGCCTGGAACAGCGCGCCGATGGCCGCCATGCCGGTGCCGAAGCACAGCGACGCCACGCCATCTTCCATCTTCGTGATCTTGTCTTCCAGCGCCGCCACCGTCGGGTTGCCCTGGCGCCCGTAGCGGAAGCCCGGTTCCTTGCCCTGGAACACCGAAGCCAGCTGGCGCGCATCGTTGTAGCCGAAGGCGACCGAGGTGTGGACCGGCTTGTGCAGCGAGCCCTGCTCGATCGCCTTGCGGCGATCGTTGTGCAGGATGGTCGTCGTGAAACCGTAGTGTTTGCTTTCGCTCATGGCGTCCCTACCTGGCTTATTCGGCGGCAACCGGCGGATTCAGGTTCAACTGGGTCCGCACCTCGTCCTCGATCTGCGGCTTGCCGCCATTGTGGCGCGCCGATTCGAGCTGGTCGAGGTAGGCCGGGGTGACGTCGCCGGTGACGTACACGCCGTCGAAACAGGAGGCCTCGAAATTGGTCAGGGCCGGGTTCACGTCCGAGATCGAGCGCTTCAGGGCGTCGATGTCCTGGTACACCAGGCGGTCGGCGGTGATTTCCTTGCACACTTCTTCCACCGTGCGGCCGTAGGCGATCAGCTCGTCGCGGGTCGGCATGTCGATCCCGTACACGTTCGGGAACAGCACCGGTGGCGCGGCCGAGGCGAAGAACACCTTGCGCGCGCCCGCTTCACGCGCCATCTGCACGATCTCGCGGCTGGTGGTGCCGCGCACGATCGAGTCGTCGACCAGCAGCACGTTCTTGCCCTTGAATTCGGAACCGATGGCGTTCAGTTTCTGGCGCACCGATTTCTTGCGCATCCCTTGCCCCGGCATGATGAAGGTGCGGCCGATGTAGCGGTTCTTGATGAAGCCTTCGCGGTATTCGATACCGAGCTTCAAGGCCAGCTGGATCGCCGCCGGACGCGAGGAATCGGGAATCGGCATCACGACGTCGATTTCCTCGAACTTGAGAATCTCGTCGCGGATCTTGTCGGCCAGGTATTCGCCCATTTTCAGGCGCGTGGCGTAGACCGAGGCGCCGTCGATCACCGAATCCGGACGCGCCAGATACACGTATTCGAAAGCGCAGGGATTGAGCGAGGGGTTCTCGGCGCACTGCTGCGCATGGAGTTTGCCTTCGGTATCGATGAACACCGCCTCTCCCGGTGCGACGTCGCGCACGAAGCGAAAACCGATGCCTTCCAGGGCCACCGATTCGCTGGCGACCATGTATTCCATGCCGTTCTCGCCTTCGTTCTCGCCCAGGCACAGGGGACGGATGCCGTAGGGGTCGCGGAAGGCCAGCAAGCCGTGGCCGGCGATCTGGGCCACGACGGCGTAGGCGCCACGCACGCGGCGGTGTACTTCGCCGACCGCCTTGAAGACGGCCTCGGCACTGAGCGAATAGCCGTCGGCCGCTTCCTGGATTTCGTGGGCCAGCACGTTGAGCAAGACTTCCGAATCCGAACCGGTATTGATGTGGCGGCGGTCGTTATGGAACAACGCCTCCTTCAGTTCGGCCTGGTTGGTCAGGTTGCCGTTGTGCGCCAGCGTGATGCCGAAAGGCGCATTCACGTAGAAAGGCTGCGCTTCTTCCTCGCTCGAGGAGCCCGCGGTCGGATAGCGGCAATGGCCGATTCCGGTATTGCCTTGCAGCGAACGCATGTTACGGGTGCGGAACACGTCACGCACGAGACCGTTCGCCTTGTACATCGAGAACATGCTGCTGTGATTGGTTGCAATGCCCGCCGCGTCCTGGCCGCGGTGCTGCAAGAGCAGCAACGCGTCATACAACAGCTGATTAACGGGAGTTTGCGAGACGACGCCGACGATGCCACACATGGTGCGCTCCTAAGAACTGAATGCTGTTACGGAAGATGTCAAAACAAGATGTCAAAATTTGAGGTGCTGCGCCAGCGCAGCAGGCAGAAAGGGCTTGACGGTGCGCGCGCCGGTCTCGGCCAGGGGGGACAACAACGCGTCTTTCCAGAATGCTTGTTGGGGGATGGCGGTCATTGAACACAATATGACGGCGGCCAGCACGATGACAATCCCGCGCGCCAGGCCGAACAGGCCGCCCAGGCCGCGATCCACCAGCGACAGGCCGGCGGCGTCGATCAGTGCGCCGATGGCCTGGGATAACAGGCCCATCAGGATGCGCACGCCAAGGAACAGGGCGATGAAGGCGACGATCAGCCGCCCCGTATCGCCGGGAATCATAGCGGGTAACAAGGGCGCGAGGCGCGCGCCATAGGCGTTCGCGACGACGAAGGCGACCACCCAGCCTGTCAGCGACAGGATTTCCTTCACTAAACCACGCATGGTGCTGATCACAACCGAGGCCACCAGCACGAACAAGACCAGATAATCGAAAATCGTCACAGGAAGAAGCTGCCGGCCACGCGCATCAGACCGGGACCAGGAAGCCGCCCAGGCCCAGGCTACCCAACCTGGCCTTGGTCTTGTCGGCTTCCTCGCGGCTGCCGAACGGACCGACTTGCACCTTGATCAGGGCGCCGGATTTCTTGGTGAAGGAGTTGATGCCGCCGGCGCGCAGGCGCGCTTGCAGTTCATCGACTTTTTCCTGGGTGGCCAGGGCGGCGACCTGCACCACGAAACGCTGGCCGCTCGATTCCTTGTCTTCCGTGCGCGGATGGTGCTCGGCCGGCTTGCTTGCCGGTTTGCCTTCGAGCAGCGCCAGCGCGCGGGCCGCTTCGCTGTCCTTCGGATGCGGCGCCGGCTTTTCTTCCGGCTTCTTCACGGCAGGCTTCTCGACCGGTTTTTCGGCAAGCTTGCGTTCCGGCTTGGGTTCGCTCTTGTGCTCGACCGGCTTCGGTTCAGGCTTGTGTTCGACCGGTTTCGGTTCCGCCTTGACCGGCTTGACCTCGCGCTCGCTGTAGACCAGCGGCGGCGCTTCCTTTTCGAGCGCGGGCGTTTTGGCGACCGGCGTCGCCGCGGTGCGCGCACCCGGCGTGGCCAGCGGCGGCGCGGCGATGATTTCCTCGTCCTGGTCGACGCTGTCGGCGGCGGCGACGGGGGCCGACGGCATCGGCAGCGCGGGCGCCTTGTCTTTCGAAGGAATCTGGATGGCGATGTCGCCGCTCAGCGGGCGCGGCTCGGAGTCGAGCAGCATCGGCAAGCCGACCGCGGCGGCCAGCGCCAGCGCGACAGCGCCCACCAGGCGGCGGCGTGCGCGCTTTTTTTCCGGCAGCATCGGGTCGCCCCCGCTGCGGCTGCGGCGCGAGCCGCCCTGCCCGCTTTCGTTCGCGTGCGATGCGCGCTTGGCGCGGGCCTGCTGGCCAAAGTCGGCGTCGTCGCGGGAAAACCGGCCACTGTCCTGGGTACTGTCCTGCTTGTTTTTACTAAGGAACGAGAACAAGCCCATGCGTCTGAATGTCAGTGAAGAGAGTTTTTGCGGGCCGCCATCACGCCGGCGACGGTGTAGAACGAGCCAAAGACCACAATTCTATCATTCTCCTCGGCACGGCTCACCGCATTTGCGAACGCGGCCGCCGGATCGGGGAAGGCGGTCACCGAAAAATCGGCATCCTTGGCCCCGGCGGGACGCATGGTCGCGATTTTTTCGGCCAGTGCCGCGCTGTCGGCGGAGCGCGGCGACGGCAGGTCGGCCACGCACCAGTGGTCGACCAGGCCGGCCATCGGCGCCAGCACGCCGGCGATGTCCTTGTCGTCCATGATCCCGAAGACGGCATAGGTGTAGCGGTGAAAGCCCATGGCACCCAGGTTCTGGGCCAGCGTGGCGGACGCGTGCGGGTTGTGGGCGACGTCGAGCACCGTCGTCGGACGGCCCGCCAGCACCTGGAAGCGGCCCGGCAGTTCGACCAGGGCCAGGCCGGTACGCACTTCCTGCGCGCCGCACGGCAATTGCATGCGCAGCGCTTCGAGTGCGGCCAGGGCGGCCGAGGCATTCAATAACTGGTTCGCGCCGCGCAAGGCCGGATAGGCCAGCGAGTTGCGGCGCTGGGTGCGCCCGCCATAGCTCCACTGCTGCTGGTCGCCCTGGTAATTGAAATCGTGCCCGATCAGCCACAGGTCGGCGCCGATATCGCTCGCGTGCTGGATCAGCGACTGCGGCGCCAGCGGATCGCTGCAAATCGCCGTCTTGCCCGGGCGGAAAATGCCGGCCTTCTCGAGACCGATTTCCTCGCGCGTGTCGCCCAGGTAGGCGGCGTGGTCGATGTCGATGCTGGTGACGATGGACACGTCGGCGTCGATCACGTTCACCGCGTCCAGGCGCCCGCCGAGGCCCACTTCCAGGATGGCGACGTCGACGCCGGCTGTCGAGATCAGGTGCATGATCGCCAGCGTCGTGAATTCGAAATAGGTCAGCGCGATATCGCCGCGCTGCGCCTCGACGACGTTAAAACTTTCCACCAGCATGGCGTCGCTGGCCATCTCGCCATTGATGCGGGCACGCTCGTTAAAGTCGAGGAAGTGCGGCTTGATGTAGAGACCGACGCGGTAGCCGGCATGCAAGAGCACCGATTCGAGCATGGCGCAGGTCGAGCCCTTGCCGTTGGTGCCGGCCACCATGATCACGGGGCAGGAAAACTGCAGCGCCATGCGTTCCTTGACGGCGCGCACGCGCTCCAGGCCCATGTCGATATGGGTTTCGGCATGGCGCGACTCGAGCAGCGCCAGCCAGGCGGGCAAGGTGGTGGGAAGATTGGACATGGGAAGTGGGAATGCGGGAATGCGTTGAAACGAAAACCGGCGACCTGGTGTGCAGATCGCCGGCCGGAGGTACCCTGATGCGAACCGCCCGTCAGGCGATGACTTCCGCGGGCTGGTTTTGCAGCAGGGCCAGCAGGCGCGCGATTTCTTCGCGCATCTTGCGGCGGTCGACGATCATGTCGACGGCACCCTTTTGCACCAGGAATTCGGCGCGCTGGAAGCCTTCCGGCAGTTTTTCGCGCACGGTGTTCTCGATCACGCGCGGGCCGGCAAAGCCGATCAGCGCTTTCGGTTCGGCGATCACGACGTCGCCCATGAAGGCGAACGAAGCGGAGACGCCGCCCATGGTCGGGTCGGTCAGCACGCTGATGAACGGCAGTTTCTTTTCCGACAGCTTGGTCAGCATGGCGGTGGTCTTGGCCATTTGCAGCAGCGACAGCAAGCCTTCCTGCATCCGCGCGCCACCGGTGGCGGTGATGCAGATGAACGGCACTTTCTGTTCCAGCGCGATCTGGGCGCCGCGCACGAAACGCTCGCCGACGACCGAACCCATCGAGCCGCCCATGAATTCGAATTCGAAGCAGGCCACCACCACCGGCAGGCTCATGATCGAGCCGCCCTGGACGATCAGCGCATCGGTCTCGCCGGTCGCTTCCATGGCCGCTTTCAGGCGGTCCGGATACTTCTTGCTGTCCTTGAACTTCAGGGTGTCGACCGGCAGCGTTTCCTGGCCGATTTCATAGCGGCCGCCTTCGTCGAGCAGGCCGTCGAGGCGCGCGCGGGCACGGATACGCATGTGATGGTCGCACTTCGGGCAGACATGCAGGTTCGACTCGAGGTCGGAGCGGTACAGCACCGCTTCGCACGATGGGCACTTGACCCACAGGCCCTCGGGCATGGTCTTGCGGTTGGCGGCATCGGAGCGCTGGATTCGTGGGGGCAGCAGTTTTTCCAACCAACTCATGTTTTTCTCCTGTGCGGCAGTTCTTAAGTTGGGCGTAGTGTAGCCGCTAGCGTCGGGCTTGTCGACCGCTTGCCGGGTTGGCAACTATCCCCGGTCGGCCTCGCTGGTCGTGAATTCGAAGCCGCCGACGCGGGCCGCAATCTGGTTATACACCCATGCGCCGATCAGGGTGAACACGAAACCGAAGATGGTGTAGAGCACCGGCATGAAGGCCATCACCAGCAGCGAACCGCCCGCCCCTTCGGTCATCAGGACCGGGATCGCCATGATCAGGACCAGGGGAATCGACAGGGCGAGATAGATGACCGCCATCAGTTTGGCGTTATGAAAGACGGAGACGCTGGCGATTTGTTTCTTCATGATGTGTCCTCCATGCAAGATTGAGTTTGGTTAATGTACCGTACTCGATAGCAAGAAGACAAGGGGAAGCCGAATCTCCAGGCGAGCACCGCGCGCTCGTCCGGTGACTCAGCCTGAAGGCATTACTCGCTGTCGAGCGCGGCGCGGATCGTCGCGCAGAAGGCGCGCACCGCTTCCGGGCCGCCCTCCTTCGGCGTGTTTTCCAGCTCCTGGATGATGCGGCTGCCGATCACGACCGCGTCGGCCACCGAGGCCACCGCTTTCGCCGTGGCCGCGTCGCGGATGCCGAAGCCGACCCCGATCGGCAGGCTGACGTGCTCGCGGATGGCGGCCACGCGGCGTGCCACGTCCTCGGTATCGATGGTGCCGGCGCCGGTCACGCCTTTCAGCGAGACGTAGTAACTGAAGCCGCTGCCGTAGCGCGCCACTTGCCGGATGCGCTCTTGCGTGGACGTTGGCGCCAGCAGGAAGATCAGGTCCATGTCGTTGGCGCGCATGGCCTCGGCGAAGGCTTCGCATTCCTCCGGCGGATAGTCGACGACGATGGCGCCGTCGGCGCCGGCCTCTTTCGCAAGGCGGATGAAGTTGTCGGGGCCGATGCGCTCGATCGGGTTGGCATAGCCCATCAGGACCACGGGCGTGGCGGCGTCGGTTTTGCGGAACTCGCGCACGTAGTTGAAGACATCGTTCAGGCCGATGCCGAATTTCAGGGCGCGCTCGCAGGCGCGCTGGATCACCGGGCCTTCGGCCATCGGGTCGGAAAACGGCACGCCCAGTTCCAGCACGTCGGCCCCGCCCGCGACCAGGGCGTGCATCAGGGGGACGGTCATCTCGGGACCGGGGTCGCCGGCGGTGATGAAGGTGACCAGGCCGGTCTTGTTGTGGGCGCGCAGGGCGGCGAAGGTTTGTTCGATTCGGGACATGGAATTTTTTTGGATTGAATTGTGGGATCGTAGCGTGGGCCGCCGAGGCCCACCCGGTCAGCTCAACTGAAATCGAGCCCCATGCGCTCGGCCACCGTATGCATGTCCTTGTCCCCACGTCCCGACAAATTCACCAGGATCAGCTTATCCTTCGGCAGCGTCGCCGCCAGCTTGAACGCGTAGGCGATCGCGTGCGCCGATTCCAGCGCCGGGATGATGCCCTCGATGCGGCAGGTGTCGTGGAAGGCCTGCAGCGCTTCGTCGTCGGTGACCGACACATACTCGGCGCGCGCCGAATCCTTCAGCCAGGCGTGCTCGGGGCCGACGCCCGGATAATCCAGGCCGGCCGAGACCGAGTGGGTCTCGATGATCTGCCCGTTCGCATCCTGCAGCAGGTAGGTCCGGTTGCCGTGCAGGACGCCCGGGAAGCCGGCCGTCAGCGAGGCCGAGTGCTTGCCCGAATCGAGCCCCTCGCCGGCCGCCTCGACGCCGATCAGCTTCACGCTGGTCTCGTCGATATACGGATAGAAGATGCCCATCGCGTTCGAGCCGCCGCCGATGCAGGCGAGGACGTAGTCCGGCTGGCGCCCGGTCATTTCCGGCATCTGGATCCGGCACTCCTCGCCGATCACGGACTGGAAGTCGCGCACCATCATCGGATAAGGATGGGGGCCGGCCACGGTGCCGATGATGTAGAAGGTGTTTTCGATGTTGGTGACCCAGTCGCGCATCGCTTCGTTGAGCGCGTCCTTCAGGGTCTTGCTGCCCGATTCGACCGGCACGACGGTCGCGCCCAGCAGCTTCATGCGGTAGACGTTCTGGGCCTGGCGCTTGACGTCTTCGCTGCCCATGTAGACCACGCATTCGAGGCCGAAGCGGGCGCAGATGGTGGCCGTGGCCACGCCATGCTGGCCGGCCCCGGTCTCGGCGATGATGCGCTGCTTGCCCATGCGCCGCGCCAGCAAGGCCTGGCCGATCACGTTGTTGATCTTGTGGGCGCCGGTGTGGTTCAGGTCTTCGCGCTTGAAGAACACTTGCGCGCCGCCGGCGATGTCGGACCAGCGCTTGGCGTGATACACGGGGGACGGCCGGCCGACGAAGTGGGCCAGCTCGTAGCGGAACTCGTCGAGGAACTCGGCATCGTGCGAATAGCGCGCATAGGCCTCGTTCAGCTCGGCCAGGGCGTGGGTCAGCGTCTCGGCGACGAAGCTGCCGCCGTAGGGGCCGAAATGGCCCTTCGCATCGGGGAATTGGTAATCGGTGGTCTGGAACAGCGCGTTGACGGACCGTTCAAGGACTGCTTCCTGGTTCTCCAGGGCGGCTTCCTGTACTGTTTTCATGGGGGTGATCGCTTTCAATGGTGGCATCGGCTGCCCGCACCGCGGCGATGAAATCCGCGATCTTGCGGGCGTCCTTGATCCCCTTGGCGAGTTCGACACCACTGCTGATGTCGACGGCCCAGGGGCGTACGCGTGCGACCGCGCTAGTCGCGTTTTGAACGCTCAAGCCACCACTCAAAACGACCCGAGGCGCGAGCTCTTTTGGGATAAGAGACCAATCGAAGACCTTTCCAGCACCACCGTAGGCGTCCACATAAGTGTCGAGCAGAAGGCTCGAGAACCAGGGACTGGCGGCGCGGTATGCGAGTTCGCATTCTAGCAAATCATTCGGCGTCGTGTCCGGGCGGACCCGGAAGGCGTGCACGAAGGGCCGCTTCACGGCGTCGGCGATGCGCGCGCACTCCGCGATCGACTCGTCGCCATGGAACTGCAGCAGCGCCACCGGGCCGGCATCGACCACCGCCCTCACCTGGTCCAGGGAGGCGTTGACGAACAGCGCCACCGAGCTCACATAGGGCGGCAGACTCGCCGCCAGCGGTGCGAACTGTTCGGGCGGGACGTAGCGCGGGCTCTCCGGATAGAACACGAAGCCGAGCGCGTCGGCGCCTTCGGTGACGGCGGCGCGCAGGTCTTCTTCGCGCGTGATGCCGCAGATCTTGATTCGGGTACGGTGCATGTTCAACCTCAAAGCCAGGGTAGCGCGACCGCCTCCTGCGGCAGTCCCCACCGTGGATCGTAATCGATTTTCGCGAAATACAGGCCGTCGGGCATGAAGGTCGGCGCGGCTGCGTCGCGGTTGCGCGCGGCCAGCACCTCGGCCATCCAGCCCGGCGCCTGGCGGCCCAGGCCGACATAGATCAGCGCGCCCACCAGGTTGCGCACCATGTGGTGCAGGAAGGCGCTGGCGCGCACGGTGAAGACGATGATGTCGCCGCGCCGTTCGATCCTGATCTCCTGCATGTCCTTGACCGGGGTCTTGGCCTGGCAGCTGGAGGCGCGGAAGGAAGAGAAATCGTGCTCGCCGATCAGGTGGCGGGCCGCTTCGACCATGCGCTCGACGTCGAGCGGGCGGAACACCCAGCCGGCGCGGCCGGCCAGCAGCGCCGACGGCTGGGCGTTGTTGTACAAGACGTAGTGGTAGGTGCGCGAGCGCGCCGAATAGCGGGCGTGGAATTCCTGGCCGTCGAGTTCGGGCGCCACTTCGGCCGCCCAGCGCACGGCGATCGAGTCGGGCAGGAAGGTATTCGTGCCGCGCACCCAGCTCGCCATCGGCCGGTCGAGTTCCGTATCGAAGTGCACTACCTGCTCGACCGCGTGGACGCCGGCATCGGTGCGGCCGGCGCAGGTCGTCGCACACGGCGTGCGCGCGAACTGCTCGAGGGCGATCTCGAGCGAGTCCTGGATGGTGTGACGGCAAGGCTGTTTTTGGTATCCATTCCAGCCGGTGCCGACGTACTGGAGTCCGAGTGCGATCCGCCTCACGCCAACTGTGCGCGCATGGCGCTGGCGCGGCTGGACTGTTCGACGTTACCGCCCTTGATGACTTCGTCGAGCAATTCGCGCGCACCTTCCTTGTCGCCGATTTCCTGGTAGGCCACAGCCAGGTCGAGCTTGGTTTCCATTTCCATTTGGGCGGCGGTCAGCTCGATCGGGTCGCGATCGATCGGGTCGGCACTGGCCGGTTCCGCTGCGGTCAGGGCGAAGTCGTTCGCCGGCAAGTCGAGGTCGAGACCCGTCATGTCGAAACGCGGCACCGGGGTGCCCGGATTCGGGATCGCCGGCACTTCCGACAGCGAGAACGGATCGTCCTGCGGCGCGGCCGGTGCGGCCGGCTGGCCGAAGTCCATCATGTCGAGGTCGAACAGCGGATCTTTTTCGGCGGCGGGCGCCGGCGCGGTTTCCTGCGCGAAGGCGTCGACGGCCGGGTCGGTCAGGTCGAGGTCGGTCGCGCCGAAATCGAAGACCGGCTCCTCGCGCGCGCCCACCGGCGTGACCGGCGTGGTGTCGGTCATGCCGAAGTCCATCGCATCGAGGTCGAACAGCGGATCCTTCACATCCGAGACAGGCGGTGCCGCCGGGACTTCCGGCAGCGGCGGCAAATCGAATTCGCGCGACAGCTGGGCCATGTCGATGTCGGTGTCCGGACCGCTCTTCGAGAGGTCGAGCACGAAGGCATCGTCTTCGTCCTCGCTCGGGCTTTCCGCGCCGTGCGCCGTGGCCGGGGTGTCGAAATTCATGTCGAAGGCCAGGTCGTCCAGGCTTTCGTTGGCAGCGCCCGCCGGTGCTTCGAGCGGTGCGAACGGCTCCATGTCGAACTGCAGGTCGGGCACGGCGGTCGCGTCGTCGTGGACGGCGTTGGCGGTGCCGGTGGCGGCGACCGGCTCGAAGGACAGGCCGCCGAGGTCGAAGTCGAGCAGGTTGTCATCCGCCCGGGCGTCGGCACGCGCGTCGGCCGTGGCCTGCGGCAGCGCGGTGGCATCCTGGTCCAGGCCCAGGCTGTCGAGATCGAAGCCCTTGTCGAGCGACACGCCGGTAACGGCGTCGACGGTCGATGCCGGCTCGATGGTCTCCATCGTGTCGCCACGGTTGCGGAAGGCTTGCTCGAGCTGTTGCGACAGCAGCGACTGCGGGTCGTTCTCGGTGCTGGCGGCGGCCATGCCGGCAGCGGCCACGGCGGCGCCCGCGGCCGCGCCGGCGATCAGGCCGGCGCCTTGCGCGTACATCGGATTGGCCGGGTCCAGCGTGTGGCCGAGCGCGGCGGCTTGTGCCCACTCGTCGCCCTTGCCGCCGGTCAGGCTGTACAACTCGGTGGCCTGGGTTTCGAAGGCGCGCACGTCCTTGCGCGCCGCGTAGATGTCGAGCAGCTTCAGGCGCACCGGATGGCGGTACGGGTCGTTGCGCAGCGCTTCCTTGAGGATGTCCTCGGCCTGGGTGTCGAAGTTATAGGCCAGGTACAGCTCGGCCTCGGCCAGCGGATCGACCTCGTTGGTGTCCAACTGGCTGGCCGAGGGCGCGAAGCTGGAATTGAACACGCTGTCGTGGGTGTCGACGCTCTGGCCGCCGGTTTCGGCGAACATCGCCTGCGCCGGCTGGGCCGCGCTGCCGAGGATGGTGGGCGGATTGGCCGGGGCGTCGACGACCACCTTCTGCTTGCGGCGCTGCGACAGGCCGAGCGCGGCCAGCAGCAGCACGGCGGCGCCCGCGCCCAGGAGCAGGATGTTGTCCATCAGCGTGTCGGCCAGGCTGGTCTCGACCGGGGCCGGCGTGACCGGCGCCGGCGCGGTCTTGATTTTCGGCGCCGGTTTCGGCGCGCTGTCGGCCTGGGCCAGGACCGCGGGCGCCGCCGGTGCGACGGTCGGCGCGTCGGCGCGCTGGGTCGCGCTGGCGCCGGTCTGGCTCTTCACCGTGATCAGCTTTTCCAGGTCGTTGACGTTCTTTTCCAGCTCCTTGACGCGGGTCTGGGCGTCCGCCAGTTCCTTTTCCTTGGCCACCACGTCTTCGGCGCTGGCGCTGCCGCTGGCCGGCTTGCCCGGCAGGGCTTTCGACAGGCGCAGCTGGTCTTGCGATTCGTTGGCGGCGGTCGGGCGTTCCTCGACCTTGGCCGTGATGCGGCCGGTCGCGCTCTGCCCTGCCTGCGCTTCGCGCGCCGGGGCGCTGGTGGCGACCTGGCCGGCCAGCTTGCTGCGGTAGGCGTTGAAGTCGGCGGCATGCGCGACCACGGTGCCGTGGGCCTCGCCCGCTTCCAGTCCGCGCAGGTTGTCGCCGCTCGGGACCGACAGGATCTGGCCCGACTTCAGGCGGTTCATGTTGTTGCCGATGAAGGCGTCGGGATTGGCGCGGTACAGCGCGACGAGCATCATGTCGAGCGAGACGTCGACCGGCTTGAGCTTGCCGGCGATGCGGCCGAGCGTGTCGCCGGCCTTGACGCGGTAGCGCGCGGCGCCGGCCGGTTCGCCGGCGCCATCGTCGGCGCGCTCGGCGCGCTGGACACGCTCAAGCTCGGCTGGCGCAACTCTACCGCGCGCGGAGCCTGCAGCGAGAGCCGCCGGTGCCGCCGGTGCCGCCGGTGCCGCCGCGGCGACCTGCGCCGACTGCGTCGTGGGCAGTTCGGCCGGATCGAGCAGGAAGGTGTATTCGCGCACCAGGCGTCCGTTACCCCAGGACAGTTCGAGCAGCAGGTCGACGAAGGGCTCGTTCAGCGGCTGCGGCGAGGTGATGCGCACGAACTGGCGCCCGCCGCGCTGCTCGACCGCGAAGCGCAGCGACAGCAGCGCCGGATTGAATTCGACGTTGGCGATGCGGTAGGCGTCGGGGCTGGCCAGTTTCGCCACCAGGTTCGCCGCTTCGTCGCCGGAGACGGCGGTCAGTTCGATCTCGGCGCGCAGCGGCTGGCCCAGGCTCGACAAGACAGTCAGCTTGCCCAGTCCCGCCGCGTTTGCCACCGAAGTCAACAACACTGCACTGGCGACCGCGGCGGTAAGCGTTTTCAACGCGGACGACATGATCTGAGGGCGGCGGTTCAGTGGCATAGAGTTGGAGTCGAGAGGGTTAGCTGGAGGGAAAGGACGGTTTCCCGGAGGTCTCAACATATCATCATGCACTGAGGCACGCAAGCTCTGCGGGGCGTAGGGGCGTGAAACTGTCGGATGGATGCGTGAACAATAACGTTTCGATATCGTCTCCAGGGCGCGAGATTATCGGGGCATTAACAGGTGTGGTTGGAACGCCAAGAGATAGGCGGGGCAGGCGAAAAAAAACGCCGCGCTGTCCGGCGCGGCGTTCTGGTCTTATTTGTCGAGCACGATGCGCAGCATGCGCCGCAGCGGCTCGGCCGCGCCCCACAGCAGCTGGTCGCCGACCGTGAAGGCCGACAGATAGCTTGGCCCCATCGACATCTTGCGCAGGCGCCCCACGGGGATCGTCAGGCTGCCGGTGACGGCCGCCGGCGACAAGTCCTGCATCGACGCTTCGCGCGTATTCGGCACCACCTTCACCCACTGGTTGTGCGAGGCGATGATGTCGTTGATCTCATCTAACGGCACGTCCTTGGTCATCTTGATCGTCAGCGCCTGCGAGTGGCAGCGCATCGCGCCGATGCGCACGCACAGGCCGTCGACCGGAATCGCGTCTGTTGCGAAGCCGTCGCCGCGGCCGAGGATCTTGTTGGTCTCGGCGCCGGCCTTCCACTCTTCCTTCGACTGGCCATTGCCCAGGTCCTTGTCGATCCACGGGATCAGGTTGCCCGCCAGCGGCGCGCCGAACTGCTTGATTTCCTCGGGCGAGAAACCATGCTGGGTCGCCAGCACGGTGCGGTCGATCTCGAGGATGGCCGAGGCCGGGTTGTCGAGCAGCGGCTTGACGGCGCTGTTGATGGTGCCGAACTGGGTCAGCAGCTCGCGCATGTGCTGGGCGCCGCCGCCGGATGCGGCCTGGTAGGTCATCGAGGTCATCCACTCGACCAGGCCTTGTTCGAACAGGCCGCCCAGGCCCATCAGCATGCAGGACACGGTGCAGTTGCCGCCGACGTAGTTCTTCACGCCGCGCGCCATGGCGTTCTTGATGACGTCGATGTTGACCGGGTCGAGCACGATGACGGCGTCGTCGTTCATGCGCAGGGTCGAGGCGGCGTCGATCCAGTAGCCGTTCCAGCCGCTGGCGCGCAGTTGCGGGAAGACTTCGCCGGTGTAGTCGCCGCCCTGGCAGGAAATGATGATCTCGCACTTGGCCAGCGCCGCGATATCGTGCGCGCTTTTCAGGGTGGTTTCGTTTTTCGCCATCGACGGCGCAGCGCCGCCCGCGTTCGAGGTGGTGAAGAACACCGGCTCGATGTGCTCGAAATCGCCTTCGTCGCGCATGCGCTGCATCAGGACCGAACCCACCATACCGCGCCAACCTACCAGGCCAACCAATTTCATGTTATTTCCCGTTCGTGTTAAATGTTTCAGGCGAGCGCGCGCACCACGGCGTCGCCCATTTGTTCCGTACTCACGCGCTGCGTGCCGGCCTCGAATATATCCGGTGTGCGCAGTCCCTGCCGCAGCACGCTCTTGACCGCCGCCTCGATGCGCTCGGCCTGTTCGGCCTTGCCGAGCGAGTAGCGCAGCATCATCGCGGCGGACAAAATTGTCGCCAGCGGGTTTGCAATGCCCTTGCCCGCGATGTCGGGCGCCGAACCGTGCGAGGGCTCGTACAAGCCCTTGTTGGCGGCGTCGAGCGAGGCCGAAGGCAGCATGCCGATCGACCCGGTCAGCATCGCGGCGCAGTCCGACAGGATATCGCCGAACATGTTGCCGGTGACGAGGACGTCGAATTTCTTCGGCGCGCGCACCAGCTGCATCGCCGCGTTATCGACATACATGTGCTCGAGTTCGATGTCCGGATACTCCTGGTGGACATCGGTGACGATGTCGCGCCAGAACTGGAAGGTCTCGAGCACGTTGGCCTTGTCGACGCTGGTCACGCGCTTGTCGCGCTTTTGCGCGGCCTGGAAAGCCACGTGCGCGATGCGGCGAATTTCCCCTTCGGCATAGCGCATCGTGTCGAAGCCTTCGCGCTGGCCCTGGAAAGGACCGTCGGGACAGACGCGCACGCCGCGTGGTTTACCGAAATAGATGTCGCCGGTCAGTTCGCGGATGATCAGAATGTCCAGGCCCGCGACAACTTCCGGCTTCAGGGTCGAGGCGCCGGCCAGTTCCGGGTAGAGGATCGCGGGGCGCAGGTTGGCGAACAAACCCAGTTCCTTGCGCAGTCCGAGGATCGCCTGCTCCGGACGCAGCGCGCGCTCGAGCGTGTCGTACTGGTAGTCGCCGACGGCGCCGAACAGGACGGCGTCGGCTTGCCTGGCCAGTTTCAGCGTGGACTCGGGCAGCGGGTGGCCATGCGCGGCGTAGCCGGCGCCGCCCACGTCGGCGCGCTCCATCTCGAAGGATTCGCCGAGCGCGTCGAGCACGCGCACGGCTTGCGCCATGATTTCCGGACCGATGCCGTCACCCGGCAGGATTGCGATTTTTTTTGACATGGGCGCTTAGCTAGATCATTAGATGACGTTGGCCAGCCAGGGCTGGCGTGCGAGGTGGCGTTCCTCGAAGGCGCGGATCTCGTCCGCATGGCGCAGCGTCAGGCCGATATCGTCCAGGCCATTGAGCAGGCAGAACTTGCGGAAGTCGTCGATCGCGAACGGGAAGCCGATGCGGCCGTCGACGCTGCGCAGCACCTGGTTTTCCAGGTCGACCACCAGGCGCACGCCGGCCGGCGCGGCCTTGACTTCGTCGAACAGCTGCTCGACCTGTGCTTCGGTCAGCACGATCGGCAGCAGGCCGCTCTTGTAGCAGTTGTTGAAGAAGATGTCGGCGAAGCTGGGCGCCACGATGGCCCGGAAACCGTACTGCTGCAGCGCCCAGGGCGCGTGCTCGCGCGAGGAGCCGCAGCCGAAGTTCTTGCGCGTCAGGAGGATCGAGGCTCCCTGGTAGCGCGGCTGGTTCAGCACGAAATCGGGATTGAGCGGACGGTGCGTATTGTCCTGTCCCGGCTCGCCGTGATCGAGGTAGCGCCATTCGTCGAACAGGTTCGGGCCGAAGCCGGTGCGCCGGATCGATTTCAGGAACTGCTTCGGGATGATGGCGTCGGTGTCGACGTTGGCACGGTCGAGCGGTACCACCAGTCCTTCGTGTACGGTGAATTTGTCCATGTCCGGTTCCCGGTTAGCGGCAAAAAAAAGTGCTTACTTGCCGCCGGCGCCGGTGACCACCTGGCCGACCTTCTGCACGTCGCGGCCGACGCCGGAAATGGTGTTGCAGCCGGCGAGAACGAGGGCGACGAGGGAGAGTGCGAATACTTTTTTCATGATGGTCTTCAGGGTTGAGTGATAAGGGATGCTATTTTAAAGCGTGCGGACGTCGACGAAATGGCCCGCGATGCCGGCGGCGGCGGCCATGGCCGGCGACACCAGGTGGGTGCGGCCGCCCTGCCCTTGCCGGCCTTCGAAATTGCGGTTCGAGGTCGAGGCGCAGCGTTCGCCCGGTTCCAGGCGGTCGGCATTCATCGCCAGGCACATCGAGCAGCCCGGCTCGCGCCATTCGAAGCCGGCGGCCTTGAAAATCTTGTCGAGGCCTTCGCGCTCGGCCTGTTCTTTCACGAGGCCCGAGCCCGGCACGACCAGCGCCAGCTTGACGTTCGACGCGCGCTGGCGGCCGCGCACGACGCTGGCCGCGGCGCGCAGATCCTCGATCCGCGAATTCGTGCACGAACCGATGAAGACCTTGTCGATGCGGATGTCTTCGATCCGGGTATTCGGGGTCAAGGCCATGTAGAGCAGCGCCTTTTCCATGGCGTCGCGCCGCACGGCGTCCTTTTCCTGCTCGGGATCGGGCACGCGGCCGTCGATCGAGGTCACCATCTCGGGCGAGGTGCCCCAGGTAACTTGCGGGCGGATCTGCGCCGCGTCCAGCGTGACGACCAGGTCGAACTTCGCGCCCGGGTCGGACTGCAGCGTGCGCCAGTAGGACACGGCCTGTTCCCAGTGCGGACCTGCCGGCGAATAAGGGCGGCCCTTGACGTAGTCGATCGTGGTGGCGTCGACCGCCACCATGCCGGCGCGCGCGCCCGCTTCGATCGCCATGTTACAGACCGTCATGCGCCCTTCCATCGACAGCGCGCGGATGGTCGAGCCGCCGAATTCGATGGCGTAGCCGGTGCCGCCGGCGGTGCCGATGCGGCCGATCACGGCCAGCACGATGTCCTTGGCGGTCACGCCGGCAGGCAGTGCGCCGTCGACCTGCACCAGCATCGCCTTCGATTTTTTCGCCAGCAGGGTCTGGGTGGCGAGCACGTGCTCGACTTCCGAGGTGCCGATGCCGTGCGCCAGGCAGCCGAAGGCGCCGTGGGTAGACGTGTGCGAGTCGCCGCAGACCACCGTCATGCCGGGCAAGGTTGCGCCCTGCTCCGGCCCGATCACGTGGACGATGCCCTGGCGCTTGTCGTTCATGTTGAAGTAAGTGAGGCCGAAGCTCTTCGCGTTGGCGTCCAGGGTCTCGACCTGCAGGCGCGAGGTCGGATCCAGAATGCCGTCGCGGCGGTCGGTGGTCGGCACGTTGTGGTCGGCCACGGCCAGGTTGGCGGAGGTGCGCCAGAGGGGGCGATGGGCTTCGCGCAGGCCTTCGAAGGCTTGCGGGCTGGTCACTTCATGCACCAGGTGCCGGTCGATATACAGCACCGTGGTGCCATCGGCGTCGGCACGCACGACGTGCGATTCCCAGAGTTTGTCGTAGAGCGTTTTTAACATGCTGTGTCCTGTCGAACCGGGCCGCGGGAAGAGTGGATTTTGATTATGCCATAATTGTGCACTGCCGCAGAAGCCGAGCCATTTTGCCATTTTATGCCAACGACAGGCAAGTTATACAAATAATATTTGCATGCAGAGCATCGGATGCAAATAAAAAAAGCCTGCGCAGGGAATGCGCAGGCTTTTATTGCAAGGGCGGCGTGCACCCTTTTTCACTCGTTTAGTGCATTTTATGCGGCCAGGCGCACCGTGCTGCGGCAACCGTCCATCAGGAAGGACAGGCCCACCACCAGCACCAGCTCGCCCTCGGCCGAGCGCGCGGTACCGGTGATGCCCTCGACGGTCAGCGCCGTCATCGGCTTGATCACCAGGTCGGCCGTGCCGTCGACCGCTTCCACCGCCAGGATATAAGGCTGCGGCGCGTTGATGACGATACCGACGCGTTCCGTCGCTTCCTCGTAGCCGAGCGAGCCGGCCAGCGAACGCACCGGCAGCGGACGGCCCTGGTCTTTCAGCACCGGGGCGCCGCCGACCATCGAGAAGGTTTCCGGCAGTTCGACCACGCGCTCGACCACCGCCATCGGCAGCGCCAGCGAGGCGCCCGAGGTGGAGACCAGCATGGTCGGCACGATCGACAGTTCGATCGGCAGGCGAATCGCGAACTTGGTGCCGTGGCCGAGCGAGGAATCGATGCGGATCGCGCCGCGGTTCTTTTCCACCGCCGTTTTCACGACGTCCATGCCCACGCCGCGCCCCGAGACCGAGGAAGCGACTTCCTTGGTCGAGAAGCCCGGCAGGAACACCAGCTGATACGCGTCTTCGTCGCTCTGGGCGCCGTTTTCGCCGATCAGGCCCTTGTCGATGGCCTTGCGGCGCAGCTTGATCGGGTCCATGCCCTTGCCGTCGTCCTGCAGCACGATCATGACGCTGTTGGCTTCCTGCCAGGCTTTGAGCAGGATGAAGGCCTTGGCCGGCTTGCCGGCGGCGACACGTTCCTGCGGCGATTCGACGCCGTGGTCCAGTGCGTTGCGCAGCATGTGCACCAGCGGATCGTACAGGCTGTCCACGACGACGCGGTCGACTTCGGTCTCGGCGCCTTCGATGGTCAGTTCGACGTCCTTGCCCAGGTCTTTCGCCAGCTCGCGCACCAGGCGCGGGAACTTCTGGAACAGGCGGCCCACCGGCTGCATGCGCGTGGCCAGCGTGGCGCGCTGGAGTTCGGCCGAATAGCGCGAGGCGCGTTCCAGCGTTTCGGTCAGCGTCGCCATCAGGGTCGCGGCCTGGCCTTCGAACTTGAACTGCGCCAGGCGTTCCAGCAGCACGGCGGCCTGGTTCGCGGCCTGCACCGATTCGCCGGCCACTTCCAGCAGCGCGTCCAGTTTCACCGCATCGATACGAATGCTTTCGTCTTTTGCCGGCGCCGCGGTCGCGGCGGCCTTGGCGTCGTTGCGGCGGTCGATACCGTCCCAGCCGGCCTTGGCCGCAGGCGATCCTGCGGCAGGCGATCCTGCGGCAGGCGTTCCCGCGGCAGGCGCTGCAGCCGGTGCGGCGGCGGCTTGCGCCTGCGCGGCCGGCGCGGCAGCCTGCGGCTGGGCCGCGGCCGACGCGATGGCGAAGCTGGCCGGCACCACGGCGTTGTACATCCCGGTCCAGTCGAGGCCGTCGTCACCGACGGGCGCCGCGACAGCTGCGACAGGCGCGGCCACCGCGACCGGCGCCGGGGCGACTGCCACGGCGACCGGCGCCGCTTCGGCCTTGCCTTCGATCGCATCGGTGAGGATGCGTTCGAGGTCTTGCGGCATCGGCGCGAGCTGCTCCGGCGTGGCGCCATTGTTCAGGTCGTTCAACTGGTCGGCCACGAAGCCCGACGCCTGCAGCGCCGCTTCGATCGACAGCGGCGTGACCGGCGCGGCGCCGGTGCGCAGCGCGTCGAACAGGTTTTCCGTCAGGTGGCAGGCCGCGACCAGCGCGGGCAGGCCCATGAAGCCGGCGCCGCCCTTGATCGTGTGGAACGAGCGAAACACCGCATTCAGCGTTTCCTTGTTCTGCGGATCGCGTTCGAGGCGCAGCAGGTGCTCTTCAACATTGACTGCCAGATCCATCGCCTCGACGACGAAGTCCTTGAGCATATCGTCCATTAGAATCCCAGATCGGCAAGAAGGTCGTCGACGTTATCCTGGTCCATTGCCGCTTCCGGCACGGACGGGCCCTGCATCAGCTGCACGGGGGCAGCTTCTTTTTCGGCCAGCTTGGCGCGCGTTGCCGGTGGAGCGTTGTCGCGCAGCAGCTGAGCCAGTTCGTTTTCCACCGTCTTGGTGATGGTCACGACTTTCTTGATCAGCTGGCCGGTGATGTCCTGGAAGTCCTGGGCCATCATGATTTCCAGCAGGCGTGCTTTTTCCGCTTCGGTTGCGCTCGCCACGGCTTGCGCGAACTGGCGCGAGTCGCCGGCCAGGGCCTTGAACTCATCCAGGCTCAGCTTGCCTGCGAACAGGGCCGACCAGCGCCCTTCCATGTCCTGGGCCTGCTTGGACAGCTTGTCCTGCGCCGGCATGCCTTCGTCCAGGGTATTCAATACCTTGTTGGCGGCTTGTTCGGTCAGCGTGGCGACGTATTCCAGGCGGTCCTGGGCATCGGTGATCTGCGAGGACGCCTCGGTCAGCGCGCGGTCGTAACCGAGTTCGCGCAGCGAGTCGTGCAGCAGGCGCACGATGCCGCCGAGGCGCTCGTACATGTTCTTGTCGCCATCGGGGCCTTCATCGGCGACGACGGTCGCCAGCGCAGCGTTGGGGAGCGAGGTTTCCGTGGCGGCTTGCGCCGGGACGGCGGAAGCGACCTGGTCGAACAAGGCGTCCAGGTCATCCTCGTCGGCGGCAGGCGCGGGCGCGGCAACTGCGGCGGGGGCCGGCGCACTGTCGCGCTGGGCTGCCACTTCGTCGAATAAGGCGTCGAAATCGTCGGCGGCGTCGGTCATAATCCCTGCTTCTCCATAATATGAATGTGTCGCAATGTGCTTGCTTCGGTCCTGTGGATGCGGACTTCCGCGCGCGTCATGCAGTCGCTGGAAGCCCCAAAATTCATGAGTGAGTTTAGCAGCGTAGTTGCCGTAGGTAAATCTCGGAAAAAGCAATACAACGAAATGGACAGGGAATCTTAATTCCGCGACAATAAAAGCGTGCAGTTCCTGACTATTTTCACAAGTCTGGTGTTGTTTTGTGGTCGCGTCGATTGTGCATTGTTTTTCGAGGCGTTCCGGCAGCGGCGTTGCCGAATTTGACGAAAGTCAACAGGTTGCGCTGTCACAAGCCCGGAACATGAAGTAGCAGCCACAATGATGTGGCGTTTCAAGGGGCTCATCATGTACCGGAAAATTTTGATCACCACCGACGGTTCGGCCGTGTCCCAGCACACGGCCTGCGCCGGCGTCAAGTTCGCGCACCAGATGGGGGCCGCGGTCCTGGCCCTGTTCGTCGCACCGGAATACCAGTATCCCGTCTACGTCGAAATCATCCCCCCGTCCTACCCCAGCGAAGAAGAATACATCGCGCAAATGCGGCGTACCGGCGAGGACTACATGGGAAAAATCATGCGCGCCAGCGAGAAAGCCGGCCTCGTCCACAGTTGCCTGACGGTCTTTTCCGATGCCACCGCCCTCAAAATTGTCGAAGTCGCCGAGCAGGAGGCGTGCGACCTGATCTTCATGGGCTCGCACGGGCGCAGCGGCTGGGGCCAGCTCCTGCTGGGCAGCGTCACGAATAAAGTGTTGTCGCATACGACCAGGCCGGTACTGGTGCACCGGCTGATCAACGAGCCGGCCTCGACCTGACGCCGGCGCCTGCGCGCCGCGCCGCGGCGTGCACACTATATAGAGAGCAGCCACGGTGCGCCGTGGCGCGGGGAGATACATCGATGATAAGAATCGTGATTGCAGATGATCATACGATCATGCGCGAGGGACTCAAGCGCATCCTCGATGGCGCACTCGACGTCGAAATCGTCGGCGAAGCGACCAACGGCTTCGAAGTACTGTCGCTGGTGCGCCAGGGCGGCTTCGACCTGTTGCTGCTCGACCTGTCGATGCCGGGCCGCAGCGGCGTCGACCTGATCCGCCAGGTGCGCAGCGAAGCGCCCAAGCTGGCGATCCTGATCCTGACCATGCACGAAGAGGAACAATACGCGGTGCGCGCGATCCGCGCCGGCGCCCAGGGTTACCTGACCAAGGAGAGCGCGGGCACCCAGCTGGTCGGGGCGATCCGCAAAGTGGCCTCGGGCCGGCCCTACATCAGCACCGAAGTGGCCGAGCAACTGGCGCTGAACATCATGGCGCCGAACGAGCAATTGCTGCACAAGCAGTTGTCGGACCGTGAATTCGAGGTGTTCTCGCTCCTGGTCGGCGGCAAGTCGATCACGGAAATCGCGAATAACCTGCACCTGTCGGTCAAGACCGTCAGTACCCACAAGACGCGCATCATGCAAAAAATGGGCATGACCTCGCTGTCGGAGATGGTGCAATACGCCGTCGCCCATCGCTTGCTGGCGCCGCTGAAGGCCTGACACCTGGGCTTGGCCACGGCAGGCCGGGCCGCCATGGCCTGGCCTGCGTACCAACAAGTTTTGACAGCACGAAGATCGCATTTGTGCCTTGCTCGCCACGCTAATTACAGAGCATTCTTACAACGACCGCATTCCCGAATACCGCAGCATGCCCCGTAGAGCCCCGTTTCAGTAAGAATATTCCTACAGGCTTAGTTCCCCTCCTACCTACACATTCAGCCATTGCTGATACCAATGCCGAACTCGTGTTGGCATACTGAATTCAGCGTAATGACTTGCTTGCGATCTAATTTCTCTCCGTAAGCCAAGCCTGCCGCTTGATCAATCCTATTGAAATACCCGGTAGCGGCGCCTGACACAAGCCGCACCAGCAGATTTCTTCACTGGAGAAGAGCATGCAGTCCCAGCCAACGCCAGAACAACGCAACGCCTCGTCGACCATGCATTCCACCCCAATGGAAGCAGGCCGCCAACGCCAGGGCCGCCTCTGGTCCAACCTCAAAGAAGTCTGCGACCTGCTCCATATCCCGGCCGCCGTTTCGATTAATTCCGAAGAATTATTGTTCCAGCACGTGCAGTTCAAGACCGGCCAACGCGTCCACACCATCGGCCAGGCCTTCGACACCCTGTACATCGTCAACTCCGGCTTCCTGAAAACGGTGCTGATCGACGAGTTCGGCAACGAACAGGTGCTGAGCTTCCCGATGAAGGGCGACATGCTCGGCGTGGACGGCATCCACACCCGCCACTACGCCTCGGAAGCCGTGGCCCTGTCCGACTGCGACCTGATCCTGCTGCCCTTCAAGAAGCTGACCGCCCTGGGCCGCGTGCACATGGAACTGGAAAACCTGATGTACGGCGTCATGAGCCGCGAGCTGGTGCGAGAACAAGCCATGATCGGCATGCTCGGCGCTCTCTCGGCCGAGGCCCGCGTGGCGCGTTTCCTGGTCTCGCTGGCCGACCGCTTCGCCGCGATGGGCTATTCGAGCAAGCTGTTCAACTTGCGCATGACGCGCCACGAGATCGGCAGCTACCTGGGCCTGACGCTGGAAACGGTGAGCCGCACCCTGTCGGCCTTCAACGAAATCGGCCTGATCACGGTCGACCAGCGCACCATCGGCATCAAGGATCCGGAAGCGCTGAAAACCCTGCGCCGCCTGCCCCCGTCGCGCTCGCGCACCAAGGCCGCCGGCGCCAAGCAAAAGGCCGAACTCGACGCGGCCGGCGACGACCAGGTGCTGGCGACGGCTTGACGTTTCGGTTGCCGGCTTGATCCGGCAACGACAACGGCTCCGACAGGGTAGTCTCTCAAAGAGACCACCATGCGGGAGCCGTTTTATTGACTACGCTTGCCGTTTATTGATCGCGCGACAGCAGCCCGTTATTCACGCGCACCGCGTCGCCGGCGCGAAAGCCCGGATCGTTCTCATACTGCAGCGTCTGCGTGGCACCGCTGCCGGCGTAGCGCACCACGACTTCGTAGCGCTGGGTGTGGCGCTGATTCTGTTGCTGGATGTTGTTGCCGAGCACCGCGCCACCGACGGCGCCCGCCACCGTGGCGATCTTGCGGCCGCTGCCGCCGCCAACCTGGTTGCCGAGCAAGCCGCCGACCACGGCGCCGCCGACCGTACCGAGGTAATTCCCCTGGCCGTTGACTTCGACCACGTTCACCGCTTCGACGGTGGCGCAGTTGGTGCAGTAACGCGCGGTGCGCGGCGCGTTGGTGGCGATCGGCGCGGCCACCGAGCGTGGACCGCCGGCCAGCAGCGGACGGCCCAGCACCTGGGTCGTGAAGCGGCCATTCGAGCGGATGGTTGCCGTCACGCGGCTGTCCGGTGCGATGCGGTCGTCGCGGCGGATCGTGTAGTCGGCCGCGTATTCGCCCGGACGCACTTCCGGCAGGAAGAACACGCCGCGTGCGCCGACCATGGTCAGCTCGACGCGCGCGCCGGGGGTGCCGAACACGGTGAAGCCGAGCTCGTTACCCGGTGCCAGTTCGTCGCTGGCGCGGACTTCGAAGCGTTCGATGCGCGGCATCTCGGCCAGGTCACCGCGGCGGTTCGGACGCGGCGCGCCGCGGCGCACCACGGATTCGCTCAGCACGTCGGTCGCCACGCGGTTGCCCACGCGCAGGTTGGCGGTGACGGCGCTGCCGTTGGTGATACGGTCGCGGCTGCCGATCGTATACGTGCCGACATACTGGCCCGGTTCGGTTTCGGTCATGTGCAGGTTGCGCGTGGCGCCATCGATGCGCAGCGTGGCATTGCCGCCAGGGGTGCCGTAGAGGTCGAAATGCAGTTCGACGCCCGGCGCCAGGCGCCGCACTTCCTCGACATTGAAGCCGCGAATCGCCGGGGCGGAGCGGTTGTCGCGCTCATATTGCTGGGCGTGCGCCGCGGTGGGCGCCAGCGCGAGCGAGCAAAGCGGCAACAGTGCGGTCATGGTGGCACAGAGGGTGTGGCGAAGTTTCATGGTGCGTCTCCTATGATTGGGCCAGGTGTTTCAGCGTACGTACACGGTACGCCAATGCCCAATAGGAAACAGTGCGCTACCGAACGCTGTGCACGGCCTCGCCTGAGGTAACGAAAATGGCGTCGCCCGCCTCGCGCCTGACCACGTGCCCCCCGGTGAACGAGCCGAAGGACGGCAGGATCATGCGAGCGCCGCCGACCACGAAGCACGGCAGGCGCAGCGAATCGAAACGGGTCGCCAGCACCCAGGCCGGGTGCACGTGGCCGGCCAGCGCATAGCCGCCGCCGCTGCCGAGATCGAGGTCGGGGTGGTGGCAAAAGGCAAACGGCCCCACCATGTGCGGCTCGTCGACCAGTTCGATGCCGAGCACGGCCGCCGGGTCGCCGGCATGCTTGTCGTGGTTGCCGCGCACCAGGGTCAGGCGCAGGTCCGGGCGCGAGTGGCGCCAGGCCAGCATCGCCTGCTGGGTGCTCGACGCATGGGCGGCGCGCGCGTGCAGGAAGTCGCCCAGGAAGACGACGTGGCGCGCGCCGTGGCGCGCGACCAGGGCGTCGAGGCCAAGCAGATTCTCGGTGGTGGTCCCGCGCGGCACCGGGATCCCCTGGGCGCGGAAGGAGGCCGCTTTGCCGAAGTGGATATCGGCGATGATCAACATCTCGCGCGCCGGCCAGTACACGGCCTTTTCGGGCAGCAGCAGCAAGCGCTCGCCCGCAATCTCAACAACCGAACTCGTCATACAGCAGCGGCTTTCTCCAGTTCGCGCACCATGCGCGCCACGCGGTCGTTCAGCTTTTCGGTACTCACCTTTTCGCGGAAACGCTCGACCATCAGCGCGAAGCCGAAGGGCGTCGCGCGTTTCACGACACGATACGCCACTTTACGTGCATGCAGTTCGCCCAGCGTATCGCGCAGGCGGGTCAATTCCAGTTCCTGCTCCAGCACTTCGCGCTGGGCCTGGGTCAGCAGCAGGTTGCCGGCATCGTGCTTGCGAAAGACCTCGAAGAACAGCGAGGACGAGGCCTGCACCTGGCGGTTCGACTTCGGCTGGCCCGGATAACCCTGGAACACCAGCCCGGCGATGCGCGCCACTTCGCGAAAGCGCTGCTGCGACAACTGGGTCGCGTTCAGGCTGTCGAGCACGTCCTCGAGCAGGTGCTCGGTATCGAACAGGGGCACCTCCGCTCCGCTCGTCCCGGCGAACTCGCGCTCCCAGTCGACCGGCTCGGGCGACATCAGCTCGAACCCGTAATCGTTGATCGCAATCGAGAACGTGATCGGCTGGCGCCGCCCGACGCGGTAGGCGAACAAGGACGCCAACCCCATGTGCACCGAACGCCCCGCGAACGGATACACGAACAGGTGATAACCCTCGCGGCTCTTCATCGATTCCAGCACCAGGGTGTCGAGCGTAGGCAGCGCCGACCATTTTTCCTGGATCTCCAATAGCGGTTTGATCGCCTGCATCTCCGGCCCCTCGAAGCGCCCGGCGGCCGCCTGGCGCAGCTGTTCGAGCGCGGCGTGGGCCAGCTCCGACGACATCGGCATCTTCGCGCCCTGCCAGCGCGCGATCGCGCCGCGCGAGCCCGTCGCGCGTTTCACGAAAGCCGTCATCTCGTGCACCCGGATGAATTCGAGAATGCGCCCGCCAAACAGGAAATGGTCGCCCTGCTTCAGGCGCGAGATGAAGGACTCTTCCATGCTGCCGATCCGTCCGCCGCTCATGTACTTGATCTGGATCGTGGCGTCGGAGACGATGGTGCCGATGCCCATCCGGTGGCGGCGGCCGATGGCGAGGTCGGGCACCCGATAAAGCCCCTCCTCGCTTGGGATCACGCGCCGGTATTCCGGGTAGACGGTCAGGCTCTGGCCGCCGCGCGCAACGAAATCGAGCGCCCACTGCCACTCTTCCTCGCTCAAATGGCGGTACGACCAGGCCTGGCGCACTTCCCGGTAAAACTCCTCGGAGCGAAAACCGCCGCCCAGGGCCACCGTCACCATGTGCTGGACCAGCACGTCGAAGGGCTTGTTCGGCACATAGCGCCCTTCGATACGGCGCGCGGCGACCGCCACCTTGGCGCCGGCCGCCTCCAGGATTTCCATGCTGTTGGTCGGCACCAGGGTTACGCGCGAGACCCGGCCCGGCGCATGGCCGCTGCGGCCCGCGCGCTGCAGCAGGCGCGCGATGCCCTTGGCGCTGCCGATCTGCAGCACCCGCTCGACCGGCAGGAAGTCGACCCCGAGATCGAGGCTGGCAGTGCAGATCACGGCCTTGAGTTCGCCCTTTTTCAGGCCCATCTCGACCCAGTCGCGCACCTCGCGCGCCAGCGAGCCGTGGTGCAGCGCGATCACGCCGGCCCAGTCGGGACGCGCTTCCAGGATGTTCTGGTACCAGATCTCGGACTGCGAGCGCGTGTTGGTAAACACCAGGGTCGCGTCGTAATGCTCGATCTCGTCGATCACCGGCTTGAGCATCTGCAGGCCCAGGTGTCCGCCCCAGGGAAAGCGCGCGACGTCCCGCGGGATCAGCGAATCGACGACGATCTTCTTCTTGGTGTCGCCCTCGACCAGCACGCCGGGCGTTCCGCCCAATAACACCTGGCGCGCCAGGTCGAGGTCGCCCATGGTGGCCGACACGCCCCAGATGACGAGGCCGGGCCGCCAATGGCGCAGGCGCGCCAGCGCCAGCTGCACTTGCACGCCGCGCTTGCTGCCCATCAGCTCATGCCACTCGTCGATGACGATCATGTCGAGGTGCTTGAACTGCTCGGCCGCCGCCGCCTGGCTGAGCAGCAGCGACAGGCTTTCCGGTGTCGTGATCAGGGTCGAGGGCATGCTGCGCGTCTGGCGCGCGCGTTCGGCCGAGCCGGTGTCGCCGGTGCGCGCGCCGACCGTCCAGTCGGGCGCGAGCGCCGCGCTCGACTCTTCCAGCGCGCGCTGGGTGTCGGCGGCGAGCGCGCGCATGGGCGTGATCCACAGCACGCGCAGGCCGCTCATGCGCCCCTTGCTCAGCGCGCCGCGCTGCAGGGCCGCCAGCCAGACCGCATAGGTCTTGCCGGCGCCGGTATTCGCGTGCAGCAGCCCGGACTGGCCGGCCAGCGCCGCCTTCCACACTTCTTTTTGAAACGGAAAGGCCTTCCAGCCGCGCGTGGCGAACCACTCCTTGACCGCCTTCTGGGTCGGCCCGCTCATGCACCGGCGGCGGCCAGCAGGCCTTTGAGGGTATCGAGCGTGTCGGCGTCGTCCACCGTCTTATCGTCGCGCCGGCGCAGGATGCGCGGGAAGCGCACGGCGATCCCGGCCTTGTGGCGCGAGGACAGCGCGATGCCCTCGAAGCCGATCTCGAACACCATGGTCGGCTTCACCGAGCGCACCGGGCCGAATTTCTCGACCGTCGTCTTGCGAATCGCATTGTCGACCTGGGCGATCTCGGCGTCGGTCAGGCCCGAATAGGCCTTCGCGAACGGCACCAGCTTGCGTTCGCCATGGCCCTCGTCGTCGTCCCAGACCGCGAAGGTGTAATCCGTGTAGAGCGAGGCGCGCCGGCCGTGACCGGCCTGGGCATAGATCAGCACCGCGTCGATCGAATACGGATCGACCTTCCACTTCCACCAGGTGCCGACGTCCTTGGTGCGGCCCACGCCGTACTGGGCGCTCCTGGCCTTGACCATCATGCCTTCGACCCCGCGGTTGCGCGATTGCGTACGCAGCAAGGCCAGCGCTTCCCAGTTGTCGGCATGGATCAGCGGCGAGATTTTCAGCTGCGGCTGGTCGATGGCGGCCACTTGCGTCTCCAGCAGCGCGCGCCGCTCGTGCTGGGGAATCGCGCGCAGGTCGACGCCGTCGAGTTCGAGCAAATCGTAGCAGACCAGTACCGCCGGCAGTTCGGCCAGCAGCTTGGCCGACAGCGTCTTGCGCCCGATGCGGCGCTGCAGCTCGGCGAACGGCGCCGGTACGTCGTTCGCGTGGTCCCAGACCAGCACCTCGCCATCGACCACGGTGCCCTCGGGCAGACGCACGCTGCATAGCTCCGGGAAGCGCTCGCTGATCAGGTCTTCGCCGCGCGACCACAGGTAGTTGAGTGCGCCGCGCCGCACCAGCTGGGCGCGGATGCCGTCGTACTTCCATTCGACTTGCCACTCGGTGAGTTCGCCCAGCGCTTGCGGATCGCCCTGCAACTGGTGCGCCAGGAAGAACGGGTAAGGCTGGCCGCCGCGCAGCTTGTGCTCGTCGTCGGATTGGGCCGCGATCAGCTGCAGGAACTTGTCCGCGGTCGGGCGCACGCTGCCGTCGGTCCAGCCCATCAGGCGCTGGGCGACCAGTTTGCTGTCGACCGCGGCAATCGCGGCCAGCGCGCGCGTGACCAGCAGCTTCGAGACGCCGACCCGGAAGCCCCCGCCGATCAGTTTGCAAAACAGGAAGCGCTCGGGCGTGGTCAGCTCGTTCCAGTAGGTGAACAGGGCTTCGCGAATCACGGCCGGGTCGGCCCCGCGCAAAGGGCCGATCCGCTCGGTCATCCATTCGGCCAGGCCGATGTCGCTGTGATGCTCGGCCGGCGGCAGGATGTGGGCGATGGTCTCGGCCAGGTCGCCGACGGCGTGGTAGGACTCGTCGAACAGCCACTCGTCGAGCACCGCGTATTCGATCGCGAACTGGCGCAGCAGCTTGGTCGGCACCGCCTGGCGCGGCTTGCCGCCGGCGAGGAAGTAGACGGCCCAGGCGGCGTTTTCCGGCGAAGCGCTGGAAAAATACTGCTGCAAGGCCTCGAGCTTGCGGTTGGTGGCGGTGGTTTCGTCGAGTTCGGCGAACAGGCGGGCGAATTCACGCATCGTTCGCTTCCTGTGCGGCCGCCGCCTGGGTTGTGTCGGCCGGTTGCGGCGCGATGCCCACGTCGTCATCGTCGTCGCCGTATTCGGTGTCGAAGCCGGCCGCGTCCAGGCCTTGCTGGCAGAGCCAGCGCACCATCACCGGAATCGAGCCGTGGGTGACGATGATGCGCTGGGCGCCGGTGGCGGCGATCGCGCTCATCAAGCCCGGCCAGTCGGCATGGTCCGAGAGCACGAAGCCGCGGTCGACGCCGCGCCGCCGGCGCGCGCCGCGCAGCTGCATCCAGCCGCTGGCGAAGGCGTCGCTGTAGTCGCCGAAGCGCTTCATCCAGGCCGAGCCGCCGGCGGACGGCGGCGCCACCACGATCGATTGCTTCAGGCCGGCCTTGTCGATATCGCCGACCAGCAGGGTCGGCGGCAGGTCGATGCCGCCTTCGCGGTAGACGCGGTTCAAGGGTTCGACCGCGCCGTGACAGACGATGGGGCCAATCGATGGATCCAGGCCGGACAGGATGCGCTGCGCTTTTCCGAACGAATAGCCGAAGATCACGCTGCAGCGGCCTTCCTCGGCATTCTTTTTCCACCAGCGGTTGATGTCGTCGAAAATCGACTGCTCCGGGTCCCAGCGGTAGATCGGCAGCCCGAAGGTGGATTCGGTGATGAAGGTATCGCAGCGCACCGGCTCGAAGGGTGCGCAGGTTTTATCCGGTTCGATCTTGTAGTCGCCCGAGGCCACCCAGACTTCGCCCTGGTATTCCATGCGCACCTGGGCCGAGCCCAAGACATGGCCGGCCGGATGCAGCGAAATGGTGACGCCGTTGTGCACCACCGTCGCGCCGTATTCCAGGCCGTCGACGGAAATATCGCCCAGGCGCGAGCGCAGCACGTGCACGCCGCTGGCGGCGGTCAGGTACTTGCCGTGGCCGACGCGCGCATGGTCGCCGTGGGCATGCGTGATCACGGCGCGCTCCACCGGGCGCCAGGGATCGATATAAAACCCGCCAGGGACGCAGAACAGCCCCTCCTTGCGTACGACTACCATATCTCCCATGCGGTCCTTTTCAGCTCAGGCCTGTTTGACAAAGTCTGCCATGAACGATTTATGCTCGCCGTCCGGGAAGTCGATCCCGATCTGGTCGCCCGCCACCGACACCACGACGCCGGCGCCATACTTCGGCACGCTCACCTGCATGCCGGCTTCGAAATGCGGCCCTTCCGGCTGCGGCTCGGGCGCATGGTCGAACTCGTCGTCGCGGATCTCGATGTCGTCCAGGCTCATCGAGGGCGGATTCTTGCAGTTGTCGCAGCGGCAGCAGTTCTGGAAGCCTTCGACCTCGTCGGCGAAATAATCGAGCATCAGCTTCCAGCGGCAAAAGCCGCTCACCGCATAACCCACCATTTTTTCCAGCGCGGCGCGGTCGTGGTCCTGCTTTTGCACATACACCGCGGCCAGGGATTCGAAATGCGCGGCTTTCGGTTCCATGGCGGTGACGACGAATTCGAGCTTGCGGTTCTGGCGCACCAGCTTGCCGTCTTTCAGCAGCTTGAGGCAGACCTTGATCTTCGCCTCGTTCAGGTCAACCAGCTTTTCCTCGATGCGGTCGGTCGTGACCGGCCCGCTGTCGGCCAGTTCGCAGGCGGCGTCGTAGACCGAGCGGATCTCGGCCGCGTCCGGATAGTGCTTGACCAGGAAGAATTGCTGGAGGCGCTTGTCGTCCTGCAGGAAGAGCAGCGTGCAGTGCGCATCCTTGCCGTCGCGCCCGGCCCGGCCGGACTCCTGGTAATACGATTCGAGATTGGCGGGAATTTGCAGATGGATCACGAAACGGGTGTCGCTCTTGTCGATCCCCATGCCGAAGGCATTGGTCGCGACCATGATGCGCCGCTCGCCGTTCATGAACATGTCCTGGTTGAGCTTGCGCTCACCGCTGGGCAATTTGCCATGATAAATCGTGACCGCTTCGCCCGCTTCTTCCAGGATGCGGTGCATTTCCTCGGCCGCCTTGACGGTGGCCGCATAGACGATGCCGACGCCTTCCGACTCCGCAACCAGGCGCCGCGCCTCGGCAAATTTCTGCTCGGTATTAGTCACCTGCACCACGCTGTAGTGCAGGTTCGGGCGGTAGATGCCGGTGTTGATGACATTCATGCGCGGCCGGTTCAGCTGGCGGCCGATGTCGTCCATGACCTCGTCGGTGGCGGTGGCCGTCAGGGCCAGCACGGTGGGCTGGCCGAGGGCGGCGATGGCGGCGCCCATCTCGATATAAGCGGGGCGGAAATCGTGGCCCCATTGCGAAATGCAATGGGCCTCGTCGATGGCCACCAGGGCCACCTTGGTTTGCTTGAGCACGGCCAGAAACTCCGGCGAGGTCAGGCGTTCGGGCGTGCAGAACACGATCTTGCAGCGGCCGCCGGCAATGGAATCGAGGGCGTTGTGCTCGTCTTCGGCATTCAGGCTGCTGTTTAACTGGCAGGCGCTGACACCGAGTTCCTCGAGCTTGCCGAGCTGGTCCTTCATGAGCGAAATCAGGGGCGACACGACGACGGTGATGCCGTCGAGCATATGCGCGGGAATCTGGTAACAGAGCGATTTACCGCCGCCGGTGGGCATGATCGCCAGCGTGTCCTTGCCGTCGAGGACGCTGTCGATGACGTGCTGCTGTCCATCGCGCAGGTGGTCGATGCCGAACACGGAACGGAGCATTTTATTGATCGCGTGGCGGCGTACGGCGAGCAGGCCACGGTTGAGGAGTTGGGTGTCGTGTCGGGTCATGCAATAAATATAATTTGCAGCCGCGGACACGACTATAGGAGCACAGGCAGGACAGGCGTAGGAGCGGCTCTCTGTACTCCTTCCTCCCGCTGAGACAGGCGCGCAAGGTCTTTTCCTACAGAACGGCGGAATCCACGCCGATGCCGCGCACTGCCGCCCGGCCTCAGAATGGAACCCATACCAGACGAATACACGCCAACCCGGAGAAACACCATGATGCGCTCGATCCCAACTACCCTGACCGCACTCCAACTTGCCCTCGCCAGTGTTGCAGCCTGGCTGGTCTATGAAACGAACACCCTGCAGGGCGCAGCTGTGTTGATGTTTCACTAAAAGAATTCCGCCACCGGCGTGGTCGGTGTTCGCCAACATGGTTATGTCTTGACGTAATCATTGTCGCAAAACATTTTGCTCATCGGCGCACGATAACGCTAGGCAACAGTTCAAGACCGGCACTCCATCAGTACCGGCAATTGTCAAAAAGAAGCGCCATCCGCTCAGACCGGATGGCGCTTTTTATATATGTGCACGCACATCGAAAAAAACGCCATCCCGACTCGCATCGGGATGGCGTTTTACGCGACGACGCGCCGGGAATCAGGCAGCCTTGGCGGGCATCTCGACCGCGTCGGTGTCCTCGGTCGGCAAGCGCATCATGTAATCGAAGGCGGCCAGCGAGGCCTTGGCGCCCTCGCCCACCGCAATCACGATCTGCTTGAACGGCACCGTGGTGACGTCGCCGGCGGCAAACACGCCAGGGATCGAGGTTTCGCCACGGGCGTCGACTTCGATCTCGCCATGCGGCGTCAGTTCGAGCGTGCCTTTCAGCCATTCCGCATTCGGGATCAGACCGATCTGCACGAACACGCCCGCCAGTTCCACGGTATGCGTTTCGCCGCTGGCACGGTCCTTGTAGGTCAGTCCGGTGACTTTCTTGCCGTCGCCCAGCACTTCCGTCGTCTGCGCACCCTTGATCACGTCCACGTTCTTCAGGCTGTAGAGTTTCCTCTGCAGGACCGCGTCGGCGCGCAACTCGTTGCCGAACTCGATCAAGGTCACGTGCTCGACGATGCCGGCCAGGTCGATCGCCGCTTCGACGCCCGAGTTACCGCCGCCGATCACCGACACGCGCTTGCCCTTGAACAGCGGGCCGTCGCAGTGCGGGCAGTACGCCACGCCGTGGTTCTTGTACTCTTTTTCGCCCGGCACGTTGATTTCGCGCCAGCGGGCGCCGGTCGAGATGATGACCGACTTGCTTTTCAATACTGCGCCGTCTTCGGTCGTCACTTCGAACAGATGGTCATTTTTCACCAGCTTCGCAGCGCGCTGCAAATTCATGATGTCGACCTCGTACTGCTTGACGTGCTCTTCCAGCGAGACGGCAAAGCGCGGGCCTTCGGTTTCCTTCACCGAGACGAAGTTTTCGATCGACAGCGTATCGAGTACCTGGCCGCCGAAGCGGTCGGCGACGACGCCGGTGCGGATGCCTTTGCGGGCGGCATAGATCGCCGCGGCCGCGCCGGCGGGACCGCCGCCGACGATGAGCACGTCGAAGGCTTCTTTCTTGCTCAGTTCGGCGGCCTTGCGCTTGCCGGCGCCGGTGTCGAGCTTGGCGAGGATTTCCTCGGCGCTCATGCGGCCCTGGCCAAAGTGCTCGCCGTTCAGGAACAGCATCGGCACGGCCAGGATCTGGCGCGACTCGACTTCATCCTTGAACAGGCCGCCATCGATGGTCGTGACCTGGATGCGCGGGTTAATGATCGACATCGAGTTCAAGGCCTGCACGACTTCCGGGCAGTTATGGCACGACAGCGAAATGAAGGCTTCGAAGACGTAGTCGCCGTCGAGGTTCTTGATTTGTTCGATCACCGCGTCGTCGAACTTGATCGGGTGCCCGCCCACTTGCAGCAGGGCCAGCACCAGGGAGGTGAATTCGTGACCGAGTGGGATGCCGGCGAAACGCACGCCGACGTCGGTGCCGGTGCGATTGATCGCGAACGATGGCTTGCGCAGCGCGGCGTCGTCGCTGACGGAATACGAAATCTTGGTGCTCAACGCGGTGATTTCGCGGAGCAGCTCTTCCATTTCGCGCGCCTTGGGCGAGTCATCGAGCGACGCCACGATCTCAATCGGCTGTACCACTTTTTCCAGATAGGCTTGTAATTGCTTCTTGAGGTTCGCTTCGAGCATGGCTTTTCCTTTTTATTTTGTGAGGGGCACTCGCAGCTTAAACAGCAAGTGCCCGGTACAACTGAGTATTGCTAGCTCAACGGGACCTCGAGAAACCGTAGCGAGCGGAAGGAGTGGCGTTCGAGAAGCGCAGCTGTACGAGTAGTACAGCGAGCATCGCAGGACGCCAATCCGACGCGCAGTAGGTTTATCGAGGTTCCCCCGTTAGATCTTGCCGACCAGATCCAGCGATGGGGTCAGCGTTTCGGCGCCTTCGGTCCACTTGGCTGGGCAGACTTCGCCTGGGTGAGCGGCGACGTACTGGGCAGCCTTGACTTTGCGCATCAGTTCCGACGCGTCGCGGCCGATGCCGTTGTCGTGCACTTCCATGATCTTGATCTGGCCTTCCGGATTGATCAGGAAGGTGCCGCGCAGTGCCATGCCTTCTTCTTCGATCATGACTTCGAAGTTGCGCGCCAGGGTGCCGGTCGGGTCGCCGATCAGCGGGTAGTTGACCTTCTTGATTGCGTCCGAGGTGTCGTGCCATGCCTTGTGGGCGAAGTGGCTGTCGGTCGAGACGCCGTAGACCTTGACGCCCATGTCGGCGAATTCAGGCTGGAATGCAGCCAGGTCTTCCAGTTCCGTCGGGCAGACGAAGGTGAAGTCGGCCGGGTAGAACATCAGCACCGACCAGGTGCCCTTGAAGTTCTGTTCCGTCAGGTCGATGAACTTGCCAGCGTGGTAAGCGGTTGCCTTGAATGGCTTGATTTCGGTATTGATAAGGGACATGGAAGCTCCTGTTGTGTGTCAAAAGTTGATGAGGCAAGTGTAAAGCGCTTGGGTTCGCTTGTAAAATTAATTGATCAGATGAGATCGATTAATTTCTACTATCGCGAGGAGGAAACAACACCGGCCATAGGAAACAGGCTGGTCCGTCAGTCTCGCAAGAGACCGGTCAGTGTGAGGGAAAGGCGCGGTCTTTGCAACCGCACCATTTTTCTACGGAATCTAGGCCGATACGGCCGCGCACGCCACCAGCACGTCGCACGGCAGCGCCAGGCTGAAGGTCGAGCCCTGCCCCGGCGTGCTCGTCACCGTCAGTTCGCCGCCGTGGGCGCCGGCCAGCTGGCGCGAGATGTACAGGCCCAGGCCCAGGCCCTTCGGCTCGCCGTTGCGCGCGCCCCGTTCGAAGGGCTGGAAGATGCGCTCGATGTCTTCGGGCGAAATGCCCTTGCCCTTGTCGATCACGTCGATGCGGGCGCACTTGCCCTCCACTTCCACGCGCACCTCGACATTGCAGCCGCCGCCGTAGCGCAGCGCATTGGTGAGCAGGTTCACGACCACCTGCTCGATGCGGAACTCGTCCCAGCAACCGGTGACCGGCGGATGCGGCGCCAGCGAGATGGCGCAACCGCTGGCGGCGGCCTGCAGCGACAGGTCGCTCACCACGCGTTCCAGCATGCCGACCAGTTCGACCTGGGCCGGGCGCACCGACAGGGTGCCGTTTCGCATGCGGGTCACGTCGAGCATGTCGTCGATCAGGCGGATCATGGCCTTGATCTGGCGCTCGTCGCGCTTGATCATGGCGCCCATCTGCTCGCCGGCGAAGGCTTGCAAATTGCCGCGCTTGAGATGCAGCGTACGCATCTGGGTTTCCAGGAACAGCGTGTTCAAGGGCGTGCGCAGCTCGTGGGCGACGAGCGACATGAATTCGTCGCGCATGCGCAGGGAGCGCTGCAGCTCAAGCTGGGTCGCGTTCAGTTCCTGCAGCAGGATTTCCTGTTCGCGCCGGCTTTTTTCGAGCGCTTCCATCTGGCGCCGCGTCTCGCGCCGCTGCTGGTCGAGCGCGACGAACACGTTGACCTTGCCGCGCACCGCGTCCGGATCGAGCGGTTTGTAGAGGAAGTCGACGGCCCCGGTCTCGTAGCCCTTGAAGGCGTAGTTCAGTTCGCGCCCGGCGGCCGAGACGAAGACGATCGGGATATTCCGGGTGCGCTCGGTGCCGCGCATCAGCTCGGCCAGTTCGAAGCCATCCATGCCCGGCATCTGCACGTCGAGGATGGCGAGCGCGAATTCGTGTTCGAGCAGCAGCGCGAGCGCCTCGTCGCCGGAATGGGCGTGGAAGACGAGGCGCTGCTCGTCGCGGATCAGGGCGTCGAGCGCGCGCAGGTTGTCGGGAAGATCGTCGACGATCAGGAGTTTGCTCGGGGTAGGGACGCTCATGTTCTTCTCTCCAGCTTGGGCAGCAGCGCGCGGATGGCGGCCAGCGGCAACACCAGGTGCGGCGCGCAGCGGCGGATCGCCCCTTCCGGCATGGTCGGCGCCTGCGCTTCTTTCGGGTCCTGCACCACCGTCAGGCCGCCACGCTGCCTGATCCTTTGCATGCCTTCGGCGCCATCGATGTTCGCGCCGGTCAGCAAGATACCGGCCAGCGCGGCGCCATAGGCGTCGGCGGCCGACGCCATCAGCAAGTCGATGGCCGGACGCGCATAGTGCACCGGCGGCTCGCAGCTGATGGAAAATACGCGATCGCGTTCGATCGACAGATGGTAACCCGCGCCGGCAAAATAGACCGTGTTACTGTTGACAGGTGCCTTGTCGACCGCTTCGTACACGGGCAGCGCCAGGCGCGCCGCGAACAGCTCGGCCAGGCGGCTTTCGCGGTCGGCCGGCACGTGCAGGATGCAGACCGTGGCCGGGCCGAAGTCGCGCGACAGCGCCGGCAGCAGGTCGACCAGCGCATCGACGCCGCCGGCCGAGGCGCCGATCACGATCGCCTCGATGCTGCGGCCCGCCAGGGCGGCATCGACCTCCAGGGCGGATGCGTTCATTCGACCGCCTTGCGGAAGATGCGCTCGCGCCGCGCGATCGATTCGAAGCCGTTGGCGTGGGCTGAAAAGTCGATGCTTTCCTTGCTGCCCAGGGCCAGGAAGCCGCGGTGGCAGAGCGACTCGTGGAACAGCCCGAGCACGCGGTTCTGCAGGCGCCGGTTAAAGTAGATCATCACGTTGCGGCAGCTGATGAAATGCGTCTCCGAAAACACGCTGTCGGTGGCCAGGCTATGGTCGGCGAAGGTGACGTTTTCCACCAGGTGCCGCTCGAACAGCGCCCCGCCATAGGCCGCCGTGTAGTAGTCGGAAAACGCGCGCTTGCCGCCCGCCTTCTGGTAGTTCTCGGTGTACAGGCGCATCCGGTCGAGCTGGAATACGCCGCGCCGCGCGGCGTCGAGCGATTCGGGATTGATGTCGGTCGCGTAGATCAGGCTGCGCTCGAGCAGGCCTTCCTCGTGCAGCAGGATGGCCAGCGAATAGACTTCCTCGCCGGTGCTGCAGCCGGCCACCCAGAATTTCAGCGACGGGTAAGTCGACAGGTGCGGCACGACCTGGCTGCGAATGGCCGCATGGTACTCGGGGTCGCGGAACATTTCGGTGACGGGAATGGTCAGGAATTGCAGCAGCCGGGTAAACGCCTCCGGCTGGTGCATCACCTTGGCCTGCAGTTCCGAGACCGAGGCGCAGTCCATTTCGCGCAAGGCCACCAGCACGCGCCGCTTTTGCGAGGCGCCCGTGTAGTCGCGGAAGTCGTAGTTGTACTTGAGGTAGACGGCCTCGATCAGCATCCGCAGTTCGATGTCGATATCGTCGATGGGATGTTTCATATGCGCGCTCAGACTCGTTCCATGGTCGGCATCCAGACCCGCAGCAGCGAATACAGGCGCGCCAGGTCGATCGGCTTGGCCAGGTAGTCGTTGGCGCCGGCGGCCAGGCACTGCTCCTGGTCGTCCTTCATCGCCTTGGCGGTGATGGCGATGATCGGCAGGCGGTTGAAGCGGCCGTCGGCGCGGATACGGCGCGTCGCTTCCAGGCCGTCCATGCCCGGCATCATCACGTCCATCAGCACCAGGTCGATGGCCGGTACTTCATCGAGCTTGGCGATCGCCTCGAAGCCGTTGCGGCCCACTTCCACGTTGGCGCCGCGCTGCTCGAGCGCCGCGGTCAGCGCGAACACGTTGCGCACATCGTCGTCGACCAGCAGGATGGTGCGGCCTTCGAACACGCGGTCGCGTCCGCGCACGGTTTTCAGCATGGTCTGGCGCTCGGTCGAGAGCTGCGATTCCACCTTGTGCAGGAAGAGCGTGACTTCGTCGAGCAGGCGCTCGGGCGAACGCGCGCCCTTGATGATGATCGAGCGCGAATACTTCATCAGTTCCGCTTCCTCGTCGCGCGTCAGGTTACGCCCGGTGTAGACGATCACCGGCGGGAACGAGAACAGCTCTTCGTGCGACATCTGCTCCAGCAATTCCTTGCCCTGCATGTCGGGCAGCTTGAGGTCGATGATCATGCAGTCGAAGATCTCGGTGCGCAGCAAGGCCAGCGCCTCCTCGCCCGAGCCGACCGCGTCGATCTGGACGTCGGCGTCGGAAATCAGGCTCACCACGCTGTCGCGCTGGCGCGCGTCGTCCTCGACCAGCAGCACGCGCTTGATCTGCTGCGCGCTTTTCTGCTGGAGCTTGCGGAACACCTCTTCCAGCTGTTCGCGGCTGGTCGGCTTGAGGGCATAGCCGATCGCGCCCAGGTGCAGCGCTTCGCCGGCATTGTCCATGCTCGACACCACGTGCACGGGGATGTGGCGCGTGGCCGGGTTGTCCTTCAGTTGCTGCAGCACCGACAGGCCCGAGCTGTCGGGCAGGCGGATGTCGAGCAGGATCGCATCCGGACCCTGGCCGGCGGCCAGTTCCAGGCCTTCGCCGGCGGTCAGCGCCACCAGGCAGCGGTAATCGAGGTCGTGCGCCAGGTCGAACAGGATGCGCGCGAACTCGGGCTCGTCCTCGATCACCAGCACGGTGCGCGTGCCCCGGGCGGCCAGCGCGCGGTCGTCGGGGAAGGAAGTGCGGACCGGCGCGTCCTCGATCAGGTCGACCGGCGCCGGCGCCGGGGCCGGACGTGCCGGACGCGGGCTCGGCGCGGCGGTGCGCGGGGCCGGCGGCGCGGCCGAGACCATGCCGTTCCTCGGCATGCTCAGGGTAAAGGTACTGCCCTCGCCCGGGGTGCTCGACACCACCAGGGTGCCGCCCAGCAGGCTGGTCAAATCGCGCGAGATCGACAGGCCCAGGCCGGTGCCGCCGAAGCGGCGGTTGGCCGTGCCGTCGGCCTGGTGGAAGGCTTCGAAGATGCGTTCCTGCTGGTCCTGGGCGATGCCGATGCCCGAATCGACGACGGTGAACTGGACCCAGCCCTCGTCGGTCGCGCTGACCGTCAGGCTGACATCGCCCTGCTCGGTGAATTTCACGGCATTCGACAGCAGGTTTTTCAGCACTTGCTCGAGGCGCTGGCGGTCGGTGTGCAGGCTAGGCGGGACATTCGGCTCGACCGTGACGGTGAAGCGCAAGTCCTTTTGCTTGGCCAGCGGCTCGAAGGTACGGCCCAGGCTCTCGACGGTGCGGCGCACCGGCAAATCTTCCGGCATCAGTTCCAGCTTGCCGGCCTCGACCTTGGAGATATCGAGAATGTCGTTGATCAGGTGCAGCAAGTCATTGCCGGCCGAATAAATCGTCTGGGCGAAACGTACTTGCTCGTCGTTCAAGTTACCCGGGACATTGTCGGACAGCAGCTTGGCCAGGATCAGCGAGCTGTTCAGCGGCGTCCTCAACTCGTGCGACATGTTCGCCAGGAACTCCGACTTGTAGCGGCTGGCGCGTTCCAGGTCGAGCGCGCGGGCACGCAGCTGCTCCTGGGCTTCGGTCAGGGCCGCGTTCTTCATGTCCAGGTTCAAGGCCTGCTCGGCCAGCTGGTCGTTGGTCTGCTCGAGTTCGGCTTGCTGGTTTTCCAGGCTGCTCTGGGTTTCTTCCAGCGCGCGCGACTGTTCTTCCAGCTCTTCGTTGGCGGTGCGCAGTTCTTCCTGCTGCACTTGCAGTTCTTCATTCAGGGCCTGGCTTTCCGACAGCGCATCCTGCAGGCGCTGGCGATACACGACGGCGCCGACCGTGGCGCCGATGGCGTCGCCGACCAGCTTCAAAAATTCGATATCGCGCTCGCGCACCGGGTGCAGGAAGCCGATTTCGAGCACGCCCTTGACCTTGCCGAAATTGTTGAAGGGCGCGATCACGATCTCGCGCGGCGCCGCTTCGCCCAGGCTGGATGCGACCTTCAGGTAATCGTCCGGGAGTTCCTTCACGCGCACCAGGCGGTTTTCTTCGGCGGCCTGGCTGGCCAGCGAGGCGCCGCGTTCGATCACCTTGCTGCGCGCGTCCTCGTTCGAGAAGCCGTAGGCGCCGATGCGGCGCAACACGCCGTCTTCATTGCGGAAATACATGGCCGCCACCGAACCGCCCAGGTAGCGCACCACATGGTCGAGCACGGCTTCGGCCAGGGCTTCGAGGGAATTGATGCCGAGGCTTTTCGAGGCCAGCTCGGTCTGGCCGCTGCGCAGCCAGCTCAGGTGGCGCAGTTCGGCGTTGTGGTCGTTCTCGTGCTTGAGCACGTCGCCATAGGTGGTCGACAGGCGCAGCAGTTCGCGCCGGCCGAAGGTGGCCAGCAGGCCGCCGACGATCAGCGTAAACAAGAGGAAGGAGCCGACCGACCAGGCGATGACCGACCGGGCTTCCTCGCCGCGCGCCAGCAAGAGCGTGCGTTCGGTGCCGACGAAGGCGGCGAACTGGCTGCGCATGTCGTCCGTCAGGCTCTTGCCGCGTCCGCTCTTGATCGACTCGATCACGTCGCGTCCGTCGCGGCGGCCTTCGATAATTTCCGTAGTGAATTTCAGCCACTCGGCATGGGCGCCGCGCACGCGGTTCAGGCGGTCGGTCTGGGACGGGTTGTCGCCCACCAGGCGCAGCAAGGCGTCCATTTCGACGTCGACCTTCGGCTTGGACACGGTGTACGGGCTGAGGAAACTCTCGTCGCCCGAAATGATGAAGCCGCGCATGCCGGCTTCCATGTCGGCCACCAGTTTGCTCACTTCGTTGGCCTTGCCGATGACTTCCTGCGAGTGCTCAACCCAGTTCAGCACGCTGATCAGGTAGGCGACGATCGCCACGAAGACGGCCGCGCTGAGCACGGACAGGCCGAGCGGGAGGGCGACGTTGCGCGTCAGGATGCGGCGGAACTGGGTGTTATCGAGCGAGGTGCCGGTCATGTCTTGCGATTATCTCAAGAAAAAAGTTCTTAAGTGTAACGCAATTGTCACTTTTCTGGCGCGTCAACCGTGCGCTGCCCGCCCCCGATTACGGCGCCAGGCAAGGCCGCAGATAGCGCGCGCTGCGGCTGTTGCTCGCCGCCGCGACGGTTTCCGGCGGACCGGCGGCGACCACGGTGCCGCCTTCGTCGCCGGCGCCCGGTCCGATATCGATTACCCAGTCGCAGGCGGCGACCACCCGCATCGTGTGTTCGACCACGACCACCGTGTTGCCGGCGTCGACCAGGCGCTCGAGCTGGAGGATCAGGCGGTCGACGTCGGACGGGTGCAGGCCGGTGGTCGGTTCGTCGAGGATATACAAGGTGTTGCCGCGGCCGGTGCGCTGGAGTTCGGTCGCCAGCTTGATGCGCTGGGCCTCGCCGCCCGACAGTTCGGTGGCCGGCTGGCCCAGGCGCAGGTAGCCCAGGCCGACTTCGCGCAGCACGTCGAGCGAGCGCGCGACCAGGGTTTCGCCGGCGAAGAACGCGAAGGCCGAGTCCACCGTCATGCCCAGCACGTCGGCGATGTTCTGGTCCTGGTAGGTCACTTCCAGCGTCTTGGCGTTGTAGCGCGCGCCGGCGCAGACCGGACACGGCGCATACACGCTGGGCAGGAACAGCAGCTCGACCATGACCGAGCCCTCCCCCAGGCAGTTCTCGCAGCGGCCCTTGGCGACGTTGAAGGAAAAGCGCCCGGCGTCGTACTTGCGCGCCTTGGCCATTTTGGTGGCGGCGAACAGTTTGCGCACCTGGTCGAACAGGCCCGTATAGGTGGCCAGGTTCGAGCGCGGCGTGCGGCCTATCGGTTTCTGGTCGACCCGCACCATGCGCTTGATCGATTCCATGCCGTCGACGATATGCCCTTCCAGCGGCAGCGCGGCCTCCTGTTCCAGGTCGTCGGTCTCTTCCATCTCGAGCGCCGTGCTGCCCTGCCCCAGCTCGCGCGCGACCAGGTCGACCAGCACCTGGCTGACCAGGCTCGATTTGCCCGAACCCGAGACGCCGCACACCGCGCTCAGGACGCCGAGCGGGAATTCGGCCTTCAGATTGTTCAGGTTATTCCGGGTCACGCCTTCCAGGCGCAGCCAGCCGGCCGGTACGCGCCGCCGGCGTGCTGCGATCGGCGCCTCGTCGAACAGGTAGCGCCGGGTTTGCGACGCCTCGATCTGTTTCAGGCCTTGCGGCGGGCCGCTGTAGAGCACTTCGCCGCCCTGTTCGCCGGCGGCCGGTCCGACGTCGACGATCCAGTCGGCGCAGCGGATTACGTCGAGCGCGTGTTCGACCACGAACAGCGAATTGCCCGAGGCTTTGAGTTGAGCCAGCGCGGTCAGCAGCGCTTCGGTGTCGGCCGGATGCAGGCCGGCCGAGGGTTCGTCGAGCACGTAGACCACGCCGAACAGGTTCGAGCGTACTTGCGTGGCCAGGCGCAGGCGCTGGAGTTCGCCCGGCGACAGGGTCGGCGTGCTGCGTTCCAGCGCCAGGTAACCGAGGCCGAGGGCGAGCAGCACGTCGAGCCGCGCGACCAGGTCTTCGGCGATGCGCTGGGTGACGATCATCTGCTCCGGGTGGAGCCTGGCGCGCGCCTTGTCCTGCATCGCCTTGCCGCTGGCGTAGGGTTCGAGCATGGCGTGCAGGCGCGCCAGCGGCATGCGCGATATGTCGGCGATGTCGACGCCGCCGAAGGTCACGGACAAGGCTTCCTGGCGCAGGCGCTTGCCGCGGCATAGCTTGCACTCGGTACTGACCATGTAGCGCGCCACGCGCTTCTTCATCGAAGCGCTTTCGGTGGTGGCGAAGGTTTGCAGCACATAGCGGCGCGCACCGGTGAAGGTGCCCTGGTAGCTCGGCGTGTCCTTGCGCTTCAGGGCCCGTTTCGTTTCCTCGGGCGTGAGGCCGGCGTAGACCGGCACGCTGGGCGTCTCGTCGGTGTAGAGGATCCAGTCGCGGTCTTTTTTCGGCAGGTCGCGCCAGGGCGTGTCGACGTCGTAGCCCATGGTGACCAGGATGTCGCGCAGGTTCTGGCCATGCCAGGCCGGCGGCCAGGCGGCGACGGCCCGCTCGCGGATGGTCAGCGTGTCGTCCGGCACCAGCGAGTGCTCGGTCACTTCATAGACGCGCCCCAGGCCCGAGCATGCGGGGCAGGCGCCCTCCGGGGTGTTCGGCGAAAACGATTCGGCGTACAGGAGCTCCTGCCCCTTCGGGTAGTCGCCGGCGCGCGAATAGAGCATGCGCAGGGAATTGGACAAGGTGCTGACGCTGCCGACCGACGAGCGGGTGGTCGGCGAGCCGCGCTGCTGCTGCAGGGCCACCGCCGGCGGCAAGCCGTCGATCTCGTCGACTTCCGGCACCGGCATCTGGTGGAACAGGCGGCGCGCATAGGGCGAGACCGATTCCAGGTAGCGCCGCTGGGCTTCCGCGTACAGGGTGCCGAAGGCGAGCGAGGACTTGCCCGAGCCGGACACGCCGGTGAACACGACCAGCGCGTCGCGCGGGATGTCGAGGCTGACGTTCTTCAGGTTGTGCTCGCGCGCGCCGCGCACGCGTACATAGCCGGGGCGGCCCGCGCCGCCGGTCGGGCTGCCGGTTTTTTCGTCCGCCTCGTGATTGCTGTCTGCCTTGCGTCGCATCGCTTGTCCCACCGTTTGCTGTCGATGGGCTCATTTAAACGTGGTGCGACGAAGTTGACGGTGCGTTGACACACCGAGCGCAGGCAGGCGGTTACCCTACCAATCCCTCTAGCGCCCGCACTACCGCTTCCACGCCCTCGTCGCCCGCAAAATTGCCCGCCACCGCACGGCAGCGGGCGCGCAAGCCTGCGTCGTCGAGCAAGCGCTCGAGCGCGGCCAGCAGGCGGCGGGTCGTCAGGCGCGTGGCCGGCAAGGCCAGGCCGACACCCAGCGCTTCGATGCGCGCGCCGTTGTCGAACTGGTCGTGCGCGAGCGGCACCACCAGCTGGGCGGTGCCGGCATGCAGGGCTTCGGCGGTGGTGCCGATGCCGCCGTGGTGGACCAGCAGCGCCACCTGCGGCAGCAAGACGCGCAGGGGCACGTAGTCCTGCCACAGCACGTGGCGCGGCAACTCGGCCGGGAGCTGGTCGCGGTGCGGCGTCAGGAACAGCGCGCGTTCGCCCAGCAGGCGCGACGCTTCGATCGCGTGTGCGAAATAGGCGCCTGTCTGGCGGTTGCCGGTGCCGGGCGTGAACACCAGCGGTCGGCCGCCCTGCGCCAGGAAATGCCGCAGCTCGGGCGAGAGCGCCGCCTCGGGTGCCGGGTCGAACAAGGGAAAGCCGGTGCGCACCAGCGGGCGCGGCCAGTCGGGTGGCGTGGGCGCGAACCAGCGCGGGAACAGCGCCAGCGAGAGGTCGGCGATCGAGACGATGCTGTCGATCAGCGAACTCACCGGCGCCAGCCCGACGCTGGCGCGCGCCGCGTTCAGGCCGGGCAGCGCGATCGGATCGACGAAGCGCGCGGCCAGGCTGCGCCACAGGCGGCGGCGTACGCCATGCGGCACCCAGCGCGGTACGCGCCAGGGTCCGAGCATCAGCGGATCGTGAACGGTCGGCAGGTTCGAGGGCGCGAGAAAAGCGGCGGCGATGCGCAGGCCGGGCCGCGCGGCGCGGCACAGGTCGGCTTCCGGCAAGGCCAGCGGATGCACCAACATGGTGCATTTTTCATCAAGCGGCAGCGTGGCCATGAAGGCCGGGACGGCGGCCATGGCCGGACGCGTCGCTTCCCAGACCACGCCGAAGCCGCGGGTCGGGTGCCACAGGTCCGGGTGGTCGAGCACCGCCGGGTCGGCCGGCAAGCCGTGGAAGGGCAAGCCGGCCGCGCGCACATAGGCTTCATGCTGGACCGGACCGAGAAAGCTGATCCGGTGACCGGCCGCGCGCAAGGCCAGGGCGATGCGCATGAACGGGAACAGGTCGCCGGCCGATCCGATCGTCACCAGCACGACGTGCATCGGTTTCGAGGTGACTTCCATGGTGTCGGCGCCCGTGGCGACGCTCAGGGAATCAGGCGCTCGGCCCGCAGGCGGTCGAACAGCGTGAAGAACGAGTCGTCGGTGGCCTGGTAGGCGGAAAATCCGATGCGGCGGCTGTTGGCCATGTCGGTCATTACTTCCAGCGGCCGTCCCAGGTCGAGGTCGGTGTGCCAGGCCGAGGCCAGGCGCCCGAGATCGGGCTCGACCAGGGCGTGGCGGGTGGCGATCTCGCGCCACAGCGGCGCGTCCTGCGCCATCGCCGCTTCCAGGGGCTCGATGCTGCCGCTGAACCCGGCCGCCTCGACGCCGAAGTAAGCCGCCAGCTTTGGCCACAGCCAGCTCCAGCGGAAGACGTCGCCGTTGACGATATTGAAGGCTTCGTTTTTCGCGGCATCGGTATCGGCGGCCCAGACCAGCTGCCTGGCGAGCATGCGCGCGTCGGTGACGTCGGACAGCCCTTTCCACTGGGCTTCGGAGCCCGGGAACTGGAAGGGGCGGCCGGTTTCCTTGCAGATGCTGGCGTAGACGGCTAGCGTAGTGCCGAGATTCATCGCATTGCCGACAGCCTGGCCGATGATGGTGTGCGGACGGTGCACGCTCCAGGTGAAGCGGTCGCGCGCGGCGGCGGCATAGACCTCGTCTTCCTGCGCGTAATAGAAGTTTTCAAGCGGCAGGCGCGGCTGGCTTTCGCGCAGCGGCGTGTCGGGCAGCGTGCCCGACTTGGCATAGGCCTCGAAGGGGCCGAGATAGTGCTTCAGGCCCGTGACAAGGGCCACGTGGCGCACGCTTTTCGTTGGCGACAAGGCGTCGAGCAAATTGCGCACCAGGGCGGCGTTGACGCGGATGTTGTCGGCTTCCGTATCCTGGCGCATCCAGGTGGTGATGAAGACATGGGTCGGGGCCACGTCGGCCAGCGCGGCCGTCAGCGCGGCGGGATCGAGCAGGTCGGCCGCGACGTGTCGCACCTGCGGCAAGTCTTTCGGGGCGCCGCGCGACAGGCCGACCACATTCCACCCGTTGGCCAGCAATTCGCGCGCGACGTGGTTGCCGCCGATGCCAGTGATACCCACTACCAGAGCCGTTCGCTGCATGTATTTTCCCTGCGATTTTTGTGAAACCCATTTTAACTGCGGGTCAATATCGGCGTGCGCGCGGGGTGAAAAACGGTCAATCGTGCGCGGGGGCCTGGCGCGCGTAACTCTTCGTCAGGATTTCCCAGCGGTGATTGTCGGGTGCATCCCAATAGACATTGCGCCCGCCATAAGCGGTGCCGATGCTGTTGTCGTTGGAGCCGCGCACATCGGCGCGAAAGCCGATTCCCGCTTGCGCGAGCCGCGCCAGGATGGCGTCGAACTCGGCATCGCTGACGCGAAAGCAACAAATGCTCGACCGGGAATTGCTCGTCGGTCGAGATGAAGTCGAGCGTCAGCCCGGGATTCACGTAGACGGCGGAAAAGATGCCGAGCGCCGTCTCGTCCCAGGGGACGTCGAGCAAGCCGGCCAGCAGCCGGGCCGAAGCGACCCGGTCACGCGCCGACACGATGACATGATCGAGTTCGATCATCGCCCCCTCCTCCACCTCGCCGGGTTTGCTTCCGTTACGGCGTCAGCTTGCCTTCGATCGAATCGTCGAGCGTCTTGCCGATCGCCGCGCCGATGAGCATCTTGGCGCCCGCCACGACCGTGCCATGCTTGTTGTCCCAGTAATAGCCTTCGCGCGGCACGACCTGGATGACGCTGATGCGCGGATCGTTCTCACCTTCGGTGAACCAGGTCTTCAGGATCGGTTTCCACAACTCCTTGATCTTGGCCTTGTCCTGCGACACGTTGGCGGTGCCGTCGAGTTCCATGAAACCGGCATGGGCACTGCGCTGGAAGAAGAGTTTGACGGCCGGATCGTGCGCCAGTTCCGCGTTCGTGTGGCTGTCAGTGGCGCTGAGGAACCACAGGTGGCCGGCGTCGTCGGCCTGCTGCACGCTCATCGGGCGCACACCCCGGCTCTGCCCGGTGCCGCCGGTCGTGCAGAAGAAACAGGTTTCCACCTCTTCGGCCATCTCGCGGATGAGTTTGCGGGCGTCGAGGCCGGCGAGGTCACGGTGGTTTTCTTCTGGCTGGTTGCGGTTGATCGAATCCATGTCGGTTTTCCTTGTGATTGGCAATGGAACCACACTAGGGGACCATCGCTTGCCCGTCTGTGGGCGGTCTCACTTTGAGTGCGGCAACAGCGGGTCATTAGCGAGTCATGCGCCAATCAGGCCTCAGCCATTTCCCTCGGCGCGCGTACGCGGCCAGGCCGGCAAGCCGTCGTTCATGCGCATCCAGCTCAGCCGTTCGGCGGTGAAGGTATGGTCTTGCGGGGGCGCCGCTTCCGGGTCGTCCAGGCTGGCAGTGGCGATGTCGATCTCGTCGGGATAGTGGTCGTGCTGGTAGGTGAGCGTGCTGCCGCAGGTGGCGCAAAAGCCGCGCAGCACGTGCTCGCTGGACCGGAAGGTTGCGGGATTGCCTTTGGTAAAGCGCATCTTCGCCATGCGCGTGCTGAACCAGGCCACGGCCGGGGCGCCGGCAATGCGCCGGCAGTCGCGACAGTGACACAGGGTGCCGTGAAAGACCTCGCCTTCGACCACATAGCGCACCGCGCCGCAATAACAGCCGCCTTGCAACATGCTGGCTCCTCATGACGATGGATTTTTACCAGCATAAGCCAGGCTGCGCGGCGCTTCAAGCGCAGCACTGTTTAGGAATCGTCCTGTGCTTTCAACGCGACGCCGGCGTGCTCGAGCCAGCGCGCGACCGTGCGCAGTTCCTCCGGCGTAAAACCCTGGCACAAGGTCTTGTTCAGTTCGGCAAGCGCGGATGTCGCCTGGGCGCTGGCCGCGATCCCGGCTTGCGTCAGGCGCAGGCGCGTCATGCGCGCATCGTGCTCGTCGGCGATGCGCTCGACCAGGCCGGCCCCTTCCATCCGCTTCGACAAATTCGTCACCGCGGCCGGTGCCACGTCGAGCGCGGCGGCGATCTCGCCGATCGAGGCCGCGCCGCGTCCGGCCAGCAGGAACAGCAAACCCGCCTGGGCCGCGCTGGCGCCCTCCCAGGCCTGGGGCCGGGCCTCGATCCAGCGCAGTATCGCGCGCTGGGCGCGGTTTACGAGCAGGATGAACCGCGGCGGCTTCACGGGCGCCGTCATGCGGGCTTCTGCGCCGCCGGCGCGCCGGCCTGGGCCAGCAGCCAGTCGCCGACCTGCGGCCAGAGCGCCTGCGCGTGGCGTTTGCGGAAAAACCCCATGTGGCCGATGCCGCTCAAGCCCAATGTCTTCGGATCGACCTGGCGCCGTTCGATCGGCGCGCCCGTCACGCCGGAGAGCAGGATGTCCATCGCATGCGGGTTGGCCCAGGGATCGTCGTCGAAGCCCAGCACCAGCAGCGGCATGCGCAAGGCGGCGGCGCGGCGCGCGGCATCGAGCACGGGGTCGTCATAAAAATAGCGCGCCAGCGTGGTCCAGCGGCTCCATTCCAGCATGACGCCGCGCGGCAGGTCTTCGCCCAGGCCGATGCGCCGGCCCGGCATATAGCCGTTGAGCGCGCACAGCAGCGGCGCCAGCACGCGCATCACCAGCCAGACGCGTGCCCGCTCGGCACGGCCGCGGATGGTGCGCGTGATGCCGGCATGGGTGGCGATCAAGACGCCGGCGCGCACGTCGTGTCCAGCGCCGGACAGGATCATCGCGTGGCCGCCGACGCTGTGGCCGACCGCCAGCAGCGGCAAGCCGGCAAAGCGCGCGGCCGCCCAGCGCGTCACGGCCGGGACGTCCTCGTTCATCCAGCCGGCCATCGTCACCGCTTCGCCGCGCAGGCTGGCGCCGCGCGAACGGCCGGTGCCGCGGTAATCGTAGGTGAGTGTCGATAACCCGATCCCGGCCAGGTAGCGGGCGAAGGCTTCGTAAAAGGCTTGCGTCACCGCGGTCGCCGGGTGCAGCAGGACAATGCCTTTCGCTTGCGGCGCGGGCCAGAGGACGGCGCCGAGGTGCGCGCCTTCGGCGGTGGGGATGGTGAGCGGTTCCGGGGTCATCGGGCGGCCTTGATCGTTAACGTGTTAACGACATTAGCACCTGATGCGCGCGCCGGGTGAAAAATGCGGAATTTCTAGAGGAAGTGCTCCAAGGGTGGACGCGGACGTCCACCCGGGACGCCGCTTACAGGAAGCGGTCCAGGATCCTGCGGCTATGCTTGTCGATCCTGAACATGTCGCGCACCAGGAAATTGATGCCGTGGCTGTCGGCGATCAAGAGCGAAGCCTCGCCCACGCGGCGGATGTCTTCGTCGACTTTCAGCACGAAGGCGGTGTCGCCGCGGTCGGTCTTCACATGCCAGGTGCAAGGCGTGGCGAAACTCGAGACGCTGGCGATATGGGCGATCTCGGGGATGAATTCGCGGCCTTCGAGTTCTTCCGACACGAGCGCGCCGATGTGGGCGGGCGCGGTGGCCAGGTCGTCGATCCAGGCCACTTCCTTGCCGCCGTCGCGCACCAGCGAGATGCCGCGGGTCGGGGCCTGGATCGGGAAGGCGCGCACGGGGATGACGCCGGGGATGTCGATCCCGTCTTCGCCGGTAAACACCAGCTTGCCGAAGCTGTCGCGGCGCAGTTCAAATGGAGTCGTTGTCATCGCTTAATCGTCCTTGTCCGTGTCATCCATATCCTGGTCGACGTTGCGCGCCTGCGCTTCGTACAGGCGGTGGTAGGCGCCTTCGCGCGCCATCAGCTCGTCGTGGCTGCCCTCTTCCACCACCACGCCGCGGTCGAGCACGATCAGGCGGTCGGCCCGGTGCAAGGTGGACAGGCGGTGCGCGATCGCGATCGTGGTCCGGCCTTGCACCAGGTTGTCGAGCGCCTTCTGGATTTCCTTTTCGGTCTCGGAGTCGACCGAGGACGTGGCTTCGTCCATGATCAGGATCGGCGGGTCGATCAGCAAGGCGCGCGCGATCGAGATGCGCTGGCGCTCGCCGCCCGACAGGCCTTGCCCGCGTTCGCCGACCATCGAATCGTAGCCCTGGGCCAGGCGCAGGATGAATTCGTGGGCGTGGGCGGCGCGGGCGGCGGCGATGATTTCCTCGCGCGTCGCGTCCGGCTTGCCGTAGGCGATGTTCTCGGCGATGGTGCCGAAGAACAGGAAGGGCTCCTGCAGCACCAGGCCGATGTTGCGGCGGTAGTCGGCCACCGCGAAGCTGCGGATGTCGACGCCATCGAGCAGGATCGCGCCTTCGGCGACGTCGTAGAAGCGGCAGATCAGGTTGACCAGCGTGCTTTTACCGGAGCCGCTGTGACCGACCAGGCCGACCATCTCGCCGGCCTTGATGTTGAGCGAAATGCCGCGGTTCACCGCCCGGTTACCGTAGCGGAAACCGACTTCGCGCAGTTCGATATTGCCCGACACCTGAGGCACTTTCACCGGATTGACCGGGTCCGGCACGCTCGAGACGTGGTCCAGGATGTCGAAGATGCGCTTGGCGGCCGAGGCCGATTTTTGCGTGACCGAGACGATCCGGCTCATCGAATCGAGGCGGACATAGAAGCGGCCGCTGTAGGCGATGAAGGCCGACAGCGTGCCGACCGTGATGTCGCCGCGCGAGACTTGCCAGATGCCGAAGCACCAGATCACCAGCAGACCGAGTTCGGTCAGGAAGGAGACGGTCGGCGAGAACAGCGACCAGACCTTGTTCAACTTGTCGTTGACGGCCAGGTTGTGCTTGTTCGCCTCGCGAAAGCGCACCGCTTCGCGCTTTTCCTGGGCAAAGGCCTTGACCACGCGGATGCCGGGAATCGTATCGGCCAGCACGTTGGTCACTTCGCCCCAGACGCGGTCGATCTTTTCGAAGCCGGTACGCAGCTTGTCGCGCACCACGTGGATCATCCAGGCGATGAAGGGCAGCGGCACCAGCGTGATGAAGGCCAGCCAGGGATTGATCGAAAACAGGATCACGCCGGTCATGATGATCATGAGGACGTCCGACAGGAAGTCGAGCAGGTGCAGCGACAGGAACACGCAGATGCGGTCGGAACCGCTGCCGATGCGGCTCATCAGGTCGCCCGTGCGCTTGCCGCCGAAGAATTCGAGCGACAGTTTTAATAAGTGTTCATACGTGGTCGAGCGCAGATCGGCGCCCATGCGCTCGGATACCAGCGCCAGCACATAGGTGCGGCCCCAGCCCAGCGCCCAGGCCAGCACGGCCGACGCCAGCAGGCCGCCCATGTACAGGTAGACCAGGTTGTTGTCGATCTTCTGGCCGTTCTGGTACGGGATCAGGACATTGTCCATCAGCGGCATGGTCAGGTAGGGCGGAATCATGTGCGCCGCGGTACTGCCCAGCATCAGCAGGAAACCGAGCAGCAGCTGGCCGCGGTAGGGCATGGCGAAGCGCCACAGGCGGAACAGGGTCCAGGTGGACGGCGGCGTGTGCAGCACCTTGGTGCAGATCGGGCACTCTTCCTGGTCCGGTTCGAGCGGCGCCTTGCAGCTCGGGCAGGTGTGCTGCTCGGGGGCGAGCACCGGTTTGCCGGTCTCGACGCTCCTGACCTGGTCGGCGAAGGCGTCGGCAACGCGGATCGCATGCAGGTTCTGGCCCAGCGTGAAGCGCCAGGCCGCCAGCAAGCCGTTCGGATCGACCAGTTCCAGGTGGCCGACCCCGGCGTGGTCATGGTGGCGCAGCGCAAGGCCGGGGCGGAATGCCCAGTCGCGCCAGACGGATTCGCCGGGCGCGCGCGATAGCAGGCGACGGCTGGTGACCACCAGGATCCCTTTGGTGAAACGTAATTTCGTGTCGAGGTCAACCTCCACGCCGGTTAAAACGTTTTCCCCTGGTGCAAGCTGTTTCCGGACGTCATTGTCCCAACCCTCAGGCAGGAAGCCGGCGCCCAGCGCCAGCATGGTCGGAACAGCAAGTTGTTGAGTTGTCATTAGTGGTGCCGCCCGTGACAGGCATGTTCTGAATAGAGAGGTAACGCTGTGAACGGCTCAGCGGTTTACATGAATGCAGGATAAATCGTTTTGCGGATCGAAAAGCGACAAGGCCAAGGGCCGGATTTGGCATAAATCGGCGCGGAGCTGTAAGCTTCGGGCCGGTAAAGTATACAACATGTGCGCTGCATGACCGCGTTTGGGTGCGGTAGCGCACAGGCAGGCAAACATAGGCAACGCCATCATGGTGACAAGCGGACACCGTGGGCAAGACATCATTACATGACAAAGAAGAAAGATATCAAGTTTCTGCGTGTGACGCATCTGCGCGGCCCGAACATCTGGACCTACCGTCCGGTGATCGAGGTTTGGCTCGACATTGGCGAGCTGGAAGACTTCCCTTCGAACAAACTGCCCGGCTTCAACGAACGCCTGACCGGCTGGCTGCCCGGCCTGATCGAACACCGCTGCGGCGTCGGCGAACGCGGCGGCTTCCTCGAACGCCTCGAACTTGGCACCTGGGCCGGCCACATCCTCGAGCACGTCGTGCTCGAATTGCAGAACATGGCCGGCATGAAGACCGGCTTCGGCAAGACCCGCTCGACCGCTGAGCATGGCGTCTACAAGATGGCCTTCCGCACGCGCGACGCCGTCGTCGGCCGCGCCGCGCTGGAAGCGGGCCACCGGCTCCTGATGGCCGCCGTCAACGACGAAGCCTTCGACCTGCAGGATGCCGTCGCGCGCCTGACCGAGCTGGTCGACCGCTACTGCCTCGGCCCGTCGACCGCGCACATCGTCGACGCCGCCACCGAGCGCCGCATTCCCTCGATCCGCCTGACCGAAGGCAACCTGGTGCAGCTCGGCTATGGCGCCGCGCAGCGCCGCATCTGGACCGCCGAGACCGACCGTACCAGCGCCATCGGCGAAAGCATCGCCAGCGACAAGGACCTGACCAAGACCCTGCTCGCCTCGTGCGGCGTACCGGTGCCCGAAGGCGCCCTCGTGCGCAGCGCGCAAGCGGCATGGGAAGAAGCCCAGGACATCGGCCTGCCGGTCGTCGTCAAGCCGGTCGACGGCAACCACGGCCGCGGCGTGACCCTGAACCTGATGACCGAGGCCGAAGTCCACACCGCCTACGCGATCGCGTCGGAAGCGGGCGACAGCAGCGCCGTGCTGGTCGAGCGTTTCATCACCGGCAACGAGCACCGCCTGCTGGTCGTCGGCCGCCAGGTCGTGGCTGTCGCGCGCGGCGAGTCGCTCTGGGTGACCGGCGACGGCGTTGCCAACGTCAGTGCGCTCGTCGCCAGCCAGATCAACACCGATCCGCGCCGCGGCGACACCGAAGAACACCCGCTCGGCCGCGTGAATGTGCAGGACGATGAAATCCTGCTCGACCTGAAGCGCCAGGGCCTGACCCCGGACTCCGTGCCGCAGGACGGCCAGAAAGTACTGATCCAGCCGAACGGCAACGTCTCCGACGATGTCACCGACCTGATCCACCCGGACGTGGCCCACATGGCGGCCCTGGCCGCACGCATCGTCGGCCTCGACATCGCCGGCATCGACCTGGTGTGCGAAGACATCTCCCAGCCGCTGGCGCAGCAGCGCGGCGCCATCATCGAAGTCAATTCGAGCCCGGGCCTGCTGGCCCACATCAAGCCGGCCAGCGGCCAGCCGCGGAACGTCGGCGAAGCGATCGTCAAGCACCTGTTCGCCGACGGTGAAAGCGGCCGCATTCCGCTGGTCGGCGTGACCGGCACGCTCGGCACCAGCCTGATCGCGCGCCTGCTCGGCTGCCTGCTGGGCGCCGCCGGCAAGCATGCCGGCGTGGCCAACGGCGAAGGCCTCTACCTCGACGGCCGCCAGGTCCATCAAGGCGACTGCACCGGCTTCGCGGCCGGCGAGCGCCTGCTCATCAACCGCAATGTCGAAGCGGCCGTGTTCGAATCGAACGCGCGCAGCATCCTGCTCGGCGGCCTGCCCTACGACCGCTGCTCGGTGGGCGTGGTGACCGACATGGGCGCCCTGCCCGACGTCGCCGAATTCCACATTGGCGACGAGGAAGCGCTGGCCAACGTCGTGCGCAGCCAGGTCGACGTGATCCTGTCGAACGGCGCCGCGGTCCTGAACGCGGCCGACCCGGAAGTGGTGAAACTGGCCGAGCTGTCCGACGGCCGCGTGATCTTCTATGCGATGGACGAGCACAACCCGGTCATGGCCGCGCACCGCGCCAGCGGCGAGCGCATCGTCTTCGCGCGAGACAACCACATCGTGCTGGCCGAGGGCGAGCTTGAAACCGGCCTGCTCGACCTGGCCAGGATCAAGCCGGCCACCGTCAAGCATCCGGCCAGCGTGCTGGCCGCCACCGCCGCCGCCTGGGCGCTGGATTTGCCGCACGACCTGATCTGCGGCGGCCTGCGTGCCTTCGACGCGACCAAAAAATCAGCTTAACCAAGCGACTTATTGAATAGCTCGGCCGGTTTGCCGGAGCCTGGGGACAGCCTCCCCACATTAAAGGAATACAGGTTTATGGAAGTATCTCGCGTACGGGCCTTGCGCGGCCCTAACCTCTGGAGCCACCACACCTCGGTCGAGGCGATCGTCGCCTGCACGCCCGATGAGGAATCGATCGCCACCCTGGCCGGCTTCGAGACGCGCCTGCGTTCGCGCTTTCCCCAGCTCGGCCAGCTGCAGCCCTTCGGCCACGAAGAAGACGCGGCGGACCCGGTGCCGATGGCCGAAGTGCTGGAAATCGTCGCCCTCGCACTGCAAGCCGAAGCCGGCTGCCCGGTGACCTTCAGCCGCACCACCGCCACCGTGGAGCCCGGCATCTACCAGGTCGTGGTCGAGTACTCGGAAGAAGACGTCGGCCGCCTGGCCCTGGTACTGGCCGAACAGCTGATCAAGGCCGCGCGCCTTGACGCCCCCTTCGACCTTGACGCCGCGCTGGTGCAACTGCGCGACCTCGACGAAGACGTGCGCCTCGGCCCGTCCACCGGGTCGATCGTGCAGGCCGCCGTCGAACGTAATATCCCGTTCCGGCGCCTGACCGAAGGCAGCCTCGTGATGTTCGGCTGGGGCAGCAAGCAGCGCCGCATCCAGGCCGCCGAAATCGACGCCACCGGCGCCATCGCCGAGACCATCGCCCAGGACAAGGAGCTGACCAAGCGCCTGCTCGACGCCGCCGGCGTGCCGGTGCCGCTCGGCCGGGTCGTCGCCGACCCCGACGACGCCTGGCTTGCTGCCCAGGAGATCGGCCTGCCTGTGGTGATCAAGCCGAAGGACGGCAACCAGGGCAAGGGCGTGACGGTCAACATCACGACCAAGGAACAGATCACGGCCGGCTTCAACTCGGCTTCCGAATTCCGCGACGATATCCTGGTCGAGCGTTACCTGCCGGGCCACGATTACCGCCTGCTCGTCATCGGCGACAAGTTAGTGGCCGCCGCGCGCCGCGATCCGCCGATCGTCGTCGGCGACGGCGTGCACACCGTGCGCCAGCTGGTCGACCAGGTCAACCTCGACCCGCGCCGCGGCAACGGGCACTCGACTTCGCTGACCAAGATCCGCTTCGACGACATCGCCCTGGGCAGCCTGGCCAAGCAACACCTGGCGGCCGACTCGGTGCCTGAGAAGGGCCGCCGCGTCGTCCTGCGCAACAACGCCAATCTCTCGACCGGCGGCTCGGCCACCGATGTGACCGACGACGTCCATCCGGAAGTCGCGGCGCGGGCGATCGCGGCCGCGCACATGGTCGGCCTGGATATCTGCGGCGTCGACCTGGTCTGCGATTCGGTCCTCAAACCCATCGAAGAGCAGCACGGCGGCATCGTCGAAGTCAATGCCGCCCCCGGCCTGCGCATGCACCTCTCGCCCTCCTTCGGCAAGGGCCGCGCGGTGGGCGAAGCGATCATCGAGACCATGTTCAAGCAGGGCGACGACGGCCGCATTCCGGTCGTCGCCGTGACCGGCACCAACGGCAAGACCACCACCGTACGCCTGATCGCGCACCTGCTGACCGCGTCGGGCCTGCGCACCGGCATGACGAATACCGATGGCGTCTACATCGAAGGCCGCCGCATCGACAGCGGCGACTGCAGCGGTCCGCGCAGCGCGCGCAACGTGCTGCTGCACCCGGACGTCGACGCGGCCGTGTTCGAGACCGCGCGCGGCGGCCTGCTGCGCGAAGGCCTGGCCTTCGACCGCTGCGAAGTGGCCGTCGTGACGAATATCGGCGCCGGCGACCACCTCGGCCTGAACTACATCACCACGCTGGAAGACCTCGCGGTCCTGAAACGCGTGATCGTCCAGAACGTGAAAGTGGGCGGCATGGCCGTGCTGAACGCGGCCGATCCGGTCGTCGCCGCCATGGCCGAGAATACCCGCGGCGACGTCACCTTCTTCGCCCTCGATGGCAGCCACCCGCTGATGGCGATGCACCGTGCCCAGGGCCGGCGCGTCGTGTTCGTGGACGGCGGCTTCCTGGTCTGCGCCCAGGGCAAGCTGGAAACCAGGATCGCCCTGGCGGAAGTGCCGATCACGCGCGGCGGCGTCATCGGCTTCCAGGTCGAGAACGTGATGGCGTCCGTGGCCGCCGCCTGGGCCGTGAACCTGGACTGGGACAAGATCCGCCTGGGCCTGAAAACCTTCGTCGGCGAGAGCGACAATGCGCCGGGCCGTTTCAACGTCTTCGATTATCGCGGCGCGACCCTGATCGCCGACTACGGCCACAACCCGGACGCGATCGCGGCCCTGGTGTCGGCGGTCGAGAACATGCCGGCCAAGCGCCGCTCGGTGGTCATCAGCGGCGCGGGCGACCGGCGCGACCAGGACATCACCCAGCAAACCGAAATCCTCGGCAAGGCGTTCGACGACGTGCTGCTGTACCAGGACCAGTGCCAGCGCGGCCGTCCCGACGGCGAAGTCGTGGCGCTGCTGCGCCAGGGCCTGAACGGCGCCACGCGCACCAGCCATGTCGAGGAAATCAATGGCGAGTTCGTGGCGATCGACCGCGCGCTGGCGCGCCTGGCCGAGGGCGACCTGTGCCTGATCCTGATCGACCAGGTCGACGAGGCGCTGGCGCATATCGCCAAGCGCGTCGCCGAGGCAAACTGATCGCGATGCTCGCTCCCGAACAATTTGCCGGCTTCCTGCTCGCCGCCCTGCTGCTCACCGCCTCGCCCGGACCCGACAACCTGATGGTGCTGGGCCTGGGCATGTCGAAAGGCCGCAAGCAAGGCATGGTCTTCGGCCTCGGCTGCGCGCTGGGCTGCCTGAGCCATACCTTCCTGGCGGTGATCGGCGTGAGCGCCATCATTGCCGCCTCGCCCACCGCGTTCACGGCGCTGCGCATCGGCGGCGGCTTGTACCTGGTATGGCTGGGGATCGGGGCGCTGCGCAGCACCGGCGGCCAGTCCGCGGCCACGGCCAAGGGGCCGGCCCAGTCGCTGAAAAGCCTGTTCATGAAGGGCTTGCTGGCGAACGCCGTCAACCCGAAAGTGGTGCTGTTCTTCCTGTCGCTGCTGCCGCAATTCGTGATCGCGGCCAACGGCAACGTGCCGGGCCAGATGCTGGCGCTGGGCGTGACTTTCACCGTGCAGGCGGCAATCCTGTTCGGCCTGCTGGGTTATTTCGCCGGCGCCGTCGGCGCCTGGCTGGAACGTAAACCCGGCGCCGGCAAATGGCTCGATCGCCTGGCCGGCACCGTGTTCATCGCGCTCGGCGTGAAGCTGATCGTGTCACGCTGAACGGCGCTTCGCCGCGCGCATCCCCAACAGGCCCAGTCCCAGCATCGCCAGCGTGGCCGGCTCCGGTACGGGCGCCGGTTGCGGCAGCGCGTCGTAGCTCACATCCAGCCGCGCCGAAAAGAATTCGAGCGGATCGGCGGGGGAGAAGTCCTGCAGGTACAAGGTCCAGCTGCCGAACATGTCCATGCCGTCGAAGGCCGAGAGCATGCCTTCCGGACGGAAGCTGCCGCCCTGGACGCGCGGGCCGGCGGCGGCCGCCGCTTCGTCGTCGAAGTTGACGGTGACGCGGCCGGCGCCGGTACCCCGGGTGCCGGCGACATAGGTATCGAAGGATTCGACCAGCATGACCCGCTGCCCGTTCGGCGCGATCAGTACCAGGTCGAACTCATTCTCGAACGGCACGCCGGTGCCCTTGCACGTGGTCCCGTTCGGCCCGATCGCCGGATCGTCGCATTTCGAAAATTCCACAGCAATGTTCAGGTCGCGGATCGTACCGTGCGTGCCGACATCCAGGGCGCGCGTCGCTTCGTTGCCGTCGATCACGCCGTACATGGTGTTCGTGGCGACGACGGTGGCGGAAGCGCTGGCGCACGCGAGGGCACAAACGATGAAAGCGGCAATGCCTTGAGTGGGACGCATGGGTTCTCCTTATTGTTGGCATTTTACACAAAAACAAAAGCAAGTTTCATTCCATCGACGAAAAGCGGCGGCTTATCAGGCACTTACCAACGTCGTCCAATTTCCTTCCGGCGCCGCTGTAAATTACGCCGACATCCGGGGCGGATAAAGCATGCATGGCGGATCGCGCGGCCCGCTCAATTCTTTACCTGAACGTAATAGTTTGCGGGTCCGGCCTGACTTCATTCATACTCGACTTGTCAAGCACGCCACTGGCCCGGTGGTGCGCGTTCAGTCAGGGAGCTGCTGTGTACGGTACGTCGAATATCCGCTGGTCGTCGTCGAAACCTGTCCCGCCCAGGATGGCGGGCACGCACACGCGCGAAGACGAGGATGCCGCCGGCGCGGCCGGCCTGGTGCGCAAGGTGCTGGTCGTCGACGACGATGTCGACCTGGCGGGCCTGGCCGAGACCCTGCTTGCCAGCCGCGGGCTCGATGTCGTCGTGGCCCACTCGGCCATCGCCGCGCTGAAAATCCTCGAGCAGGACGGCGCGATCGACGCCCTCCTTTCCGACATCATGATGCCCGGCATGAACGGCTTGCAGCTGGCCGACGCCGTCAGCGAATTTTTCCCCCGCATCAAGATCGTCCTGACTTCCGGCTTCACCGGCCCGGCCATGCTGGCCGATCGCGGGCGCAATTATCTGTTTGCGAGCAAGCCCTACCGGATCGACACGATCATGCGCCTGCTGCGCAGCTGAACAGCATTCTGGCTGCCTTGGCAACAGGGTAAAATGACGGTCCTGGCGCGGCCAAGCCCTGCCTCCCCGAATACGAATTCCATGACCACCGTCCCTACCGAAATCAACGCCGCCGCGGCACGCGCGACGTCGGAGAAAATCACTCCGATGATGCAGCAGTACCTCGGCATCAAGGCCGATTACCCCACCATGCTGGTGTTCTACCGCATGGGCGACTTCTATGAGCTGTTCCACGAAGATGCCGAGAAGGCCGCGCGCATCCTCGGCATCACGCTCACCGCGCGCGGGTCGTCCGGCGGCAATCCGATCAAGATGTGCGGCGTGCCCTTCCACTCGCTCGACGGCTACCTCGCCAAGCTGGTCAAGCTGGGCGAGTCGTGCGCGATCGCCGAACAGATCGGCGACCCGGCGCTCGCCAAGGGACCGGTCGAGCGCAAGGTGGTACGCGTGGTCACGCCCGGCACCCTGACCGATTCCGACCTGCTGCCCGAGAAGGCGGAACGTTCGCTGCTGGCGCTGTGCACGCTCACCAGCCGCAAGGCGCGCACCGTCGGCCTGGCCTGGCTGTCGCTGGCCAGCGGCGCGCTGCGCATGACGGAGTTTTCGGGCGACGAACGCACGGTGGCGGCGCGCCTGGCGCAGGAAATCGAACGCATCGCGCCGGCCGAAATCCTGCGCGCCGACGACGGCGACATGTTCGAGGAAAATCCCTTCGCCCATACGCAGCGCGTGCCGGAATGGCATTTCGACGTGGTCAAGGGCCACAAGGCGCTGATCGACCAGCTCGGCGTTTCCACTCTCACCGGCTTTGGCGCCGACGGCCTGGGCGCCGCGTTCGGCGCGGCCGGCGCGCTGCTGCGCTATGCCCAGTCGACCCAGGGCCGCGGCCTGCAGCACGTGAACAGCCTGGCGGTGGAAGCCGAGAACGAATACATCGGCCTCGATGCCGCCACCCGGCGCAACCTGGAACTGACCGAGACCATCCGCGGCCAGGAGTCGCCGACGCTGTTCTCGCTGCTCGACGGCTGCCGCACCGCGATGGGTTCGCGCCTGCTGCGCCACTGGCTGCACCACGCCCGGCGCGACCAGCGCGTGGCGCGCTCGCGCCACGAGGCGATCGAAGCGCTGGCCCAGGGCGACGCGACGAACGAATTATCAGGCACGCTCAACGAGGTGCCGGACATCGAACGCATCACGACGCGCATCGCGCTGCTGTCGGTGCGTCCGCGCGACCTGGCCAGCCTGCGCGACGGCCTGACCCAGCTGCCGGCGCTGCGCCGGCAAGTGGCGCGCTGCTTCATCCCGGGCGACTCCAGCCTCTTGCACGAACTGTACGAGGCGATCGATACGCCCCTGCCCTGCCTCGACCTGCTGACGCGCGCGGTGGCGCTCGAACCGGCCGCGATGGTGCGCGACGGCGGCGTCTTCGCGGCCGGTTTCGACGCCGAACTCGACGAGCTGCGGGCGCTGTCCGAAAACGCCGGCCAGTTCCTGGTCGACCTCGAGACGCGCGAACGCCAGCGCACGGGAATCGCCAACCTGCGCGTCGAGTACAACCGGGTGCACGGCTTTTATATCGAGGTCACCAACGGCCAGGCCGACAAGGTGCCCGACGACTACCGCCGGCGCCAGACGCTGAAGAACTGCGAGCGCTACATCACGCCGGAACTGAAAGCCTTCGAAGACAAGGCGCTGTCCGCGCAGGACAAGGCGCTGGTGCGCGAAAAGGCGCTGTACGACGAACTGCTGACCTGTCTGGCGCCGCACATCGGCGACCTGCAGCGGGTGGCGCAAGGACTGGCCCAGCTCGATACGCTGGTCGCACTGGCCAGCCACGCGCTGCGCCACAACTGGTGCGCGCCGCAACTGGTCGACGCGCCTTGCCTGGCGATTGTCGAAGGTCGCCATCCGGTCGTGGAAAACCAGATCGAGCGCTTCATCGCCAACGACTGCAAGCTCTCGAACGAGCGCCGCCTGCTGCTCATCACCGGCCCGAACATGGGCGGTAAATCGACCTTCATGCGCCAGACCGCGCTGATCGTGCTGCTGGCCTATGTGGGCAGCTATGTGCCGGCCACCAGTGCCACGATCGGCCCGATCGACCGCATCTTCACCCGCATCGGCGCCAACGACGACCTGGCCGGCGGACGCTCGACCTTCATGGTCGAGATGACCGAATCGGCCGCGATCCTGAACGGCGCCACCGAACACTCGCTGGTGCTGATGGACGAAGTCGGGCGCGGCACCTCGACCTTCGACGGCCTGGCGCTGGCCTGGGCGATCGCGCGCCACCTGATCGACAACAGCCGCAGCTTCACCCTGTTTGCCACCCACTACTTCGAACTGACCCAGCTGCCCGAGAGCCACCCGAGCGCGGCCAACGTGCACCTGTCGGCGGTCGAGCACAAGGACACGATCGTGTTCCTGCACGCGGTGCAGGATGGTCCGGCGTCGCAAAGCTACGGCTTGCAGGTGGCCCAGCTGGCCGGCGTGCCGCCGACGGTGATCAAGGCCGCGCGCAAGCACCTGGCGCGGCTCGAATCGCAGGCCGTGGGCACGACGCCGCAGCGCGACCTGTTCGCGCTGCCGTGCGATGAGGTGGAAGACGATGCGCCGCCGCCCGCGCCGGCCTTGCCGCCGGCGCTGCTGGCGGCCCTCGACGGGCTCGATCCGGACGCGCTCACGCCGCGCGAAGCGCTCGAGCGGCTGTACGAGTTGAAGCGCCTCGCTTCGTGATGCGCCCGCACCCGGTTCTCCTGGCGGCCGCGCTGTCGATGGCCCTGGCGGCCGCGCCGGCCGGTGCGCGCGACGGCGCGCGCGGCAAGCAGGACGACCATCGCTTCGGCGTCATCGGCCACAGCTTCACCAAAGCGGGCGACGAGAGCTTTAAAAAGGCGCTGGCCGAAACCAGCGAGCAGTCGCTCGCCTTTGTCGTCGTCACCGGCATCAAGGCCGCCAGCGAACCCTGCGGCGACAAGCTGTACCAGGAGCGGCACGACCTGATCGACAAGGCCAAGCGCCCCGTCATCGTGCTGCCCGCCGGCAGCGACTGGACCGATTGCCGCAACACGGCCGGGCGCACCAGCGCCATCGAACGCCTGAACCGGATGCGCGAAGTATTCCATGGCGAGCCGCAGTCGCTGGGCGCGAAAAAGCTGCCGCTGACCCGGCTCTCGGCCAGCCCGCGTTTTCGCAGCTATGCAGAGAACGCGCACTGGACCGTCGATTCGGTCCTGTACGCCACCGTCAATCTCCCGGCCAACAACAACCATTACCTGGCCGCGGCCGGGCGCAACAGCGAATACGAGGACCGGCTGGTGGCGACCCGCTTCTGGCTCAACCGCCTGTTCACGCTGGCGCGGCGCGACAAGGTCGACGCCATCGTGCTGTTTTCGGAAGGCGACCTGAAACCGCTGGCCGAACCGACCGGCCTGCGCGGCCTGCTGCGGCGCGCACCGGCCACGCGCGACGGCTTCGCGGCGACCCGCAACCAGGTGCAGTTACTGGCGCAGAAATTCGATGGGAAGGTGCTGCTGGTCGACAGTGCGGCCTTGCCGAAGAAGACCAAGCCGGCGATCGAGTGGCGCGACAATGTCGGGCACGTGTCGGTCGGCGCGGAAGCGGTCGAAGTGAAGGTGACGCCGGGAGAGAAGGCGTTGTTCAGTTTGAAGGATGCGGGGGAGTGATGCGGCAGGCATCCGCGCAGGCACGGCGTGCCCGCGCGGACTTAGAAAATTAATGCAGTGGCTGGCTACGGAAGTGGTCGCCCTCTTCGCCTTCGTCGCCGTCTTCTTCACCGTGGTGATGACCGTGGGCGCCGTGCACATGGCCGTGGGCGATTTCTTCTTCGGTCGCGGCGCGCACGTCGATCACCGACAGCTCGAAACGCAGGGCCATGCCGGCCAGCGGGTGGTTACCGTCGAGTACGACCTTGTCGTCGGCGATTTCGGTGACCGTGAAGATCATCGGCTCGTCGTCGGCGCCGTCGGCCATGCCTTCGAACTGCATGCCCACTTCCAGCGGCTCAGGCAGCAGCTTGCGGTCTTCGACCTTGACCAGCTCGGCATCGTAATCGCCGAACGCGTCGTCTGGCTCGACTTGCAGGGTCGACGAATAGCCAACTTCCTTGCCGTCGAGTTCTTCTTCGATCTTCGGCAGGGTGTTTTCGTAACCGCCGTGCAGGTAGACCATCGGCTGCACGCCTTCTTCGATCAGGTTGTTTTGTGCGTCCGACAGTTTGTAGTTCACCGTCACGACCGTATTCTTGGCAATCTTCATCGCGTTTCCTTTCGTTGTAAGGGGCAAATTATAACTCTTCGCCCGATGCCGCTCCGATAGCGCTGGTTATAATGGCGCATGAAAAAATTACAGCTCTTAGGGAACATCACTCCCGCCCAATTCCTGCGCGATTACTGGCACAAGAAGCCCCTGCTGATCCGCAACGCCATCCCCGGCTTCAAGCCGCTGCTCAAATTCGACAAGCTCGCCGAGGCCGCCACGAAGAACCACGTCGAGTCGCGCCTGGTGAGCATGGTCGACGGCCAGTGGGACATGCAGCATGGTCCCCTGCTCGAATTGCCGCCGCGTACCCAGCGTGAATGGACCCTGCTGGTGCAGGGCGTGAACCTGCTCGACGAACGCGCCGACGCCCTCTTGCGCGAGTTCCGTTTCCTGCCCGACGCGCGCCTGGACGACTTGATGGTCAGCTACGCCACCGATGGTGGCGGCGTCGGCCCGCACTTCGATTCCTACGACGTATTCCTGCTGCAGGCGCAGGGCAAGCGGCGCTGGAAAATCAGTGCCCAGAAAGACTTGTCGCTGGTCGATGGCATGCCGCTGAAGATCTTGTCGAACTTTACCCCGGAAGAAGAATTCGTGCTGGAACCGGGCGACATGCTGTACCTGCCTCCGCAATACGCGCACGACGGCGTGGCCGAGGGCGAATGCATGACCTATTCGATCGGTTTCCGCTCGCCATCCTTCCAGGAACTGGGCGAAGCCTTCCTCCAGTTCATGGCCGATTCGATCGACCTGCCTGGCCGCTATGCCGACCCCGACCTGCAGCCGGCAAAGAACCCGGCCGAGATCCCGCGCGAGATGCTGGCCAAAATTACCGAGGAACTCAACAAGGTGCGCTTCGAAGAAGAAGACGTCACCATTTTCTTTGGCGAATACATGTCCGAGCCGAAGCACAACGTGTTCTTCACGCCGCCGGCGAAGCCGCTGCCGGTCGGGCGCTTCATGGAGACGGCCGCCAAGCGCGGCCTGAAACTGTCGCCCAAGTCGCTGATGCTCTACCGCGGCAAGCACGTCTTCATCAACGGCGAATCGTTTGCCGTGAACCGCGCGGACAAAATTGTCCTCGACCTGCTGGCCAACGAACGGCGCCTGCAGGGCGAAGCGCTGGCCCAGGCCTCGGACGACGTGCTCGAGGCGCTGTATACCTGGTACAGCGACGGCTGGGTCGAACTGGGGTAAATCATGGACGAGCCGCTGACGATTCGTTTCGATACGCGCAGCGCGCTCGCGACGCAATGGCGCGCGCTGCTGGGGCGCGCCGGCGTGCGGCTCGACCTGTTCGATCCGGATTTCGCCGACTTTCCGCTCGGCGCACCTGACGTGGAGGCAACGCTGCGCGCCTTCCTGCGCATTGGTGGCAGAATACGCCTGGCGCTGCACGATACGGCCCATATCGAACGCGCCTGTCCGCGCTTCCTGCGCCTGCTGCGCGATTACAGCGAGCGCATCGAATGCCGGCAGACCCCGCGTGCGCTGCGTCACCTGAGCGACTCGTTCGCGCTGGCAGATGGTGTGCATGTGATCCGGCGTTATCATTGCGATCACATGCGCGGTGAAGCGGCGTTCGACGCGCCTGGCGCTGTCGAGCTTCCGGCGCACCGTTTCGAGGGCATATGGGAGGAGTCGCGCGCGACGCTCCCACCGACTTTCACGGGACTGTAAATTGTCTTCGAACCAACAGGTGAAGACGTTTCTTGTCCTTCGTAGCATCTTGTAACAAAATGAAGCTTATCAGGTCACAAAATACTTCCATTTTGGCATGTGTTTTCTATTGCGAAGCACTAAATTTGGCTATAATATCGGGTCAGGAAGGTTCCGTTGTCTATGAGGCACTGTTACTAGTACGAAAGCCTACGAGAATTCCAACGAGCGATAATTACCGGTAATTATTCATCGCAACAACAAGTACTAACTTAATTAAGGAAAAACCATGAAAAAATCCCTGCTGATCGTTTCCCTGATGGCTGTTGCTCTGGCTGCTTGCTCGAAAAAAGAAGAGACCACCACCACCACCACCACCACCCCAGCTGCTGTTGAAGCACCTGCTGCAACGACCACCACCACCGAAACCACCGCTCCAGTGGCTGCTGACGCTGCCGCTACCCCAGCTGCTGACGCTGCTGCTGCTGCTGCAACCGCTTCGGCTGCTGCTGCTGATGCCGCTTCGGCCGCTTCGACCGCTGCTGACGTCGCTGCTGACGCTGCCAAGAAGTAATCAGCCACGCGCTGATGGAAAAACCGGCCTGCGGGCCGGTTTTTTTTCGCCTGTCGATTCCGGCATGGGTGTCGACCCAGAACGCGGGACCAAAAAAAACCGGCCAATCGGCCGGTTCTTCATTGCGCTGAAGATTACTTCAGCTCGTCGTTCAGCAAGCCCAGGATCTTGGTGCCGGTAGGGGAGCTATCCGGCTTGCCGGTATTGTCCTGCACCGTCACGCTGCTGACGCCGGCGCCCGGCTCGGTCTTGACCAGCACGCGGTAGCGCTGGGCTTCCTTGGCCTTGTCGCTGTCGCCGAAGCTGAACAGGCGCTTCATGAAGCCTTCCTTGTTCGAACCGTCAGGATCGACATAGCGCACGAAGTAGACGCCCTGCACGCGGTCGCGGTCTTCGACGGTGAAGCCGACGCGGTCGAGCGCCAGGCCGACACGGCGCCAGGCGCGGTCGAAACCTTCGTCGACTTCGACGCGGTCACCCAACAGCTTGGCGTGCTGCGGCGCCACGGCGGCGTTCGCCACCACGGTCTCGGCGGTCTTGACCGCAGCCGGCTCGGTGGCACCGGTCAGGCGCGCCACCAGGCGTGCCAGGAACTGGGCTTCGAGGGCCGGATCGTTCGGACGCACGGTCCAGGCGGTCGTTTCCTTGGCCGGGCCGGTCAGCACTTCTTCGGCGCCGCGGTGGCTGATGTAGATCTCGGTCGAACCGTCAGGCAGGCGCTCGAGGCGGGTGCGGTACTTGTCGCGCTCGCCAGTCGAATAGGCGCTGTCGAAGACGCGGCCGATCGTGCGGCGCACGATGTCTTGCGGGATCTTGGCGCGGTTCTCGTTCCACTCGGTTTCCATGATGCCGGTCGTGCTCGACTCGGTGGCCAGCACAAAGCCGGCGTCGGTCCAGAACTGGCGCACTTGCGGCCAGAGCTGTTCAGGCGACTGCTTGACCACCAGCCAGCGCTGGCTGCCGGCGCGCTCGACGCGCACCGCTTCGGTCGCAACCGGGCCAACGGCCGCGCCGCCCGCCACCGGCATCGTCACCGCGGCGCCCTGGCTGCCGGCATTGCCCTGCTGCAGGCCGGATGCCGTTGCGACGCCCTTGCCTTCCGGGACGGCGTAACGATTTTCCTTGGAGAGCTGGGTCAGGTCCGGCGGGACGTCCAGTGCCGATGCTTTCTTGGACGACTTGTAGTCGACCTTGTCGGATTCGAAAATGGTCGTGCATGCCGCCAGGGAGAGCGCCATGGCGCCCAGGGCCAGCACGCGCACAGGCTTGGAAACATCCGCAAGCGGGAAAGTCGTCTTGTTGCTTTTAGTCATATCGTTACGATGTCAGATCTGTAAACGGAAACCCTTGCGGGAATCAGGATTGCAAAGCGAGGCCGGCGGCGCGCAAGGCGGAGCGGACGGTGTCGTGGAAAGGGGTCGATAGGGGCGCCAGCGGCAGGCGCAGACCGGACGGCATCATGCCCATCTCGGCCAGTGCCCACTTGACCGGCACCGGGTTCGGCTCGACGAACAGCTTGGCATGCAGGTCGAGCACGCGGTTGTTGATCTCGACGGCGCGCGCGATATCGCCCGCCATGGCGGCCACGCACAGTTCGTGCATGGCGCGTGGCGCGACGTTGGCGGTCACCGAAATATTGCCGGCGCCGCCGCAGAACATCAGGGCCATCGCAGTCGGATCGTCGCCCGAATAGACGGCGAAGGATTCGTCGACCATGCGCAGCAGTTCGATGCCGCGTCCGATATTGCCGGTCGCATCTTTCACGCCGACGATGTTGGCGATCGGCGCCAGGCGCGCGATGGTCTCGTTGCTCATGTCGGCAACCGTCCGGCCCGGCACGTTGTACAGGATGATCGGCAGGTCGACCGCTTCGGCGATCGCCTTGAAGTGGCGGTACATGCCTTCCTGGGTCGGACGGTTGTAGTAGGGCACCACTTGCAGCGAGGCGTCGGCGCCGACTTCCTTGGCGGCGCGCGTCAGCGAGATCGCTTCGGCGGTCGAGTTGCCGCCGCTGCCGGCGATGACGGGAATGCGGCCGGCGACATGGTCCACCGTCAGCTTGATCAGTTCGACGTGCTCTTCCGGGGTGACGGTGGCCGACTCGCCGGTGGTGCCGACGATGACGATGCCGTCGGTGCCTTCATCCACGTGCCAGTCGATCAATTTGCGCAGGCCGTCCTTGTCGAGACTGCCGTCTTCGAACATCGGCGTGACGATTGCTACAATGCTGCCCTTAATCATAATCAGTGGAACGTGCCGAAAAATAAAAATCTGATTGTAGCGGATCGTCCGCCAATATGGTTCATTCCCGACCAACTAAATGGTCGAGCTTTACCTCGGTTTGCAGGAGCGCGCGCCCGGCCGCGCACAGGCGCTGCACCCGCGCCGGCTTGGGCCGCGCGACGATGCCGTCCTCGAAGGCCAGCACGGTCAAGCCGCCCTGCGCAGCCAGCTCGAGCAGTTCGCCCGGACGCAGCAGGAAGGCCGGATTCGCCGGCTTGCCGAAGGCTTCGTTACCGAGGGCAAAGGTTTCATAGATCAGCACGCCATTCGGCGCGAGGCTGTTCACCAGGTCCGCCATCAAGGGGCGATGCAGGTAATTCGTGACGACGATGCCGGCGAAACGGCCACGCTCGAAGGGCCAGGAGCTGCCCTCGCCTTCCAGGTCGATCTCGAGCGTGCTGATGCCGGGACCGGCTGCCAGCGCCAGGGACTGCGGATCGCGGTCGGCCGCCAGCACCGGATGCCCCATCGATGCGAACAGGCGCGCGTGGCGCCCGCTGCCGCAGGCCAGGTCGAGCACTTCGCCGGCCGGCATGGCGGCGCCGAAGCGGCGGACCCAGGGTGAGGCGTCGAGGGTGGGCGCGTGCATCAGCCGAGGAAGAAGGTCAGGGGCGCGGCGATCCACTTGATCGCCTGGGCGCCGAGCCACATCACCGGCTGCACCCAGAACGACAGCACGTTGAAGTACAGCAGGGCCAGCAGGATGAAGAAGCCGTAGGGCTCGATCTTCGCGAACTGGAAGGCCAGCCGGTGCGGCAGCATGCTCGTCAGCACACGCCCACCGTCGAGCGGCGGCAAGGGGAACAGGTTGAAGGCGAAGATCAGCAGGTTCGTCACGATGCCCGCCTGCGCCACCTTGTGCGGGAAGTCCTCGCTCACGTCCAGCGCCGACAGCACCACGGCGAACACCAGCCACAGCACCGCCATCACGAAGTTCGCGCCGGGACCGGCCAGCGCCACCCAGGCCATGTCGCGCTTCGGGTTGCGCAGGTTGCCGAACTGGACCGGCACCGGCTTGGCATAGCCGAACACGAAGCCGGACGTCAGGTACAGCGCGATCGGAATGATGATGGTGCCGAACAGGTCGATGTGCGAGATCGGATTGAGCGTCATGCGCCCCTGCGCATAGGCCGTGTTGTCGCCGAAGTAGCGGGCGGCGTAGGCATGGGCGGCTTCGTGCAGGGTAATCGCGAACAGAACGGGCAGTGCATAGACTGCGATATTGCGAATAATTTCATCCATAGGGGAACGATTCTAGCAGAGCCGGGCCGCGAGGCCCGACTTTAGGCCGCGGCAGGCGCCGCCTTAGCACCTATTCCAGTAGGGAGGAGGAAGTTGATGACGATGCATGGCAAGCGGGGGCAAGGCGCGAGGAGGCCGCATGGCGAGCCATGCAACGACGAGCAACGCAGCAGCCGCTTGTCAGGCGCGTCAGCAACGACTCATTCCCTACTGGGATAGGTTCTTAGAGGCCGAATGCGGCGGGGTCGCCCCTGCCCTCGCGTACCAGCACGGGTTCGGCACCGGTCAGGTCGACGATCGTCGTCGCCTCCAGCATGCCGGCGCCGCCGTCGATGACCAGGTCGATCTGTTTTTCCAGGCGCTCGCGCACCTCGTCCGGGTCCGACAGCATGTGCTCGTCGCCGGGCAGCTGCAAGGTCGTGCCGATCAGCGGCTCGCCGAGTTCTTCGAGCAAGGCCAGGGTGATCACGTTTTCCGGCACGCGCAGGCCGATCGTCTTGCGCGAGGGATGCGACAGGCGGCGCGGCACGTCGCGGGTCGCCTCCAGGATCACGGTGTAGGGCCCCGGCATGGTCGCTTTCAGGATGCGGTACTGGGCGTTGTCGACGCGCGCGTACTTCGAAATCTCGGACAGGTCGCGGCACAGCAGGGTCAGGTGGTGCTTGTCGTCGATGCCGCGCACGCGGCGCAGCTTTTCGACGGCCGCCTTGTCGTCGAGCTGGCATACCAGCGCGTAGGCCGAGTCGGTCGGCAGCGCGACCACGCCGCCGGAACGGATGATCTGCGCCGCCTGCTTGATCAGGCGGATCTGCGGGTTCTCTGGATGGATCTGGAAAAATTGACTCATCGCGCACCCGCCTGCAAGGCCGCGATCCGTTCTTCCATCGGCGGGTGGGTCGAGAACAGCGCGCCCCAGCCGCTACCGCTGGCCGAGATACCCGACGCGCTCATCGACGACGGCAAGGCGCCCGGATGCAGGCCGCCCAGGCGCGCCAGCGCATGCTGCATCGGCAGCGCGCTGCCCAGCAGCTTGGCCGAACCCGCGTCGGCGCGAAATTCGCGCTGGCGCGAGAACCAGGCGACGATCAGCGAGGCAACCAGGCCGAACACGATTTCGCAGACGAAGACGGTGGCCATGTAGCCGATACCGGGGCCGCGGTCGTTACGCAGCAGCACCTTGTCGACAAAGAAGCCGACTACGCGCGCCAGGAACACGACGAAGGTGTTCACCACGCCCTGGATCAGGGTCAGCGTGATCATGTCGCCGTTGGCGATGTGCGCCACTTCGTGGCCGAGCACGGCTTCGACCTCGTCGCGGTTCATGCCCTGCAACAGGCCGGTGGACACGGCGACCAGGGCTGAATTCTTGAACGCGCCGGTGGCGAAGGCATTCGGCTCGCCGTCGTAGACCGCCACTTCCGGCATGCCGATCCCGGCCCGTTCGGCCAGCTGGCGCACGGTGTTGACGAGCCAGAGTTCGGTGGAATTTTGCGGCTGCTCGATGACGCGCGCGCCGGTCGACCACTTGGCCATCGGTTTGCTCATCAGGAGCGAAACGATCGAGCCGGTAAAGCCCACCACCAGCGAGAACACGGCCAGCGCGCCGACATTGATCCCCTCCGCGCTCACCGCCCGCCCGACCCCGAGCAGGTTCAGGACGACCGTCAGCACCAGCACAACCGCAAGGTTGGTGGCGAGGAATAACACAATGCGCTTCATGGTGTGCCTCCGGGGCAGGAATGCGTTAACAGGCTGTCAAGATAAGGGTGCCCGAGGGAAAATTCAAGGGCGGAGGCTTATGAGGGGCTTAAAACCAGTCGTGCCAGACCGGCGTGAGCCCAGCCGGCAGCGGCGGCAAGGCGTCGAACTCGACGCGCGACTCGCCCGGCGCATGGAAATCCGTGCCGCGCGAGGCGAGGAAGCCATAGCGCCGCGCCACCTCGGCATAGGTCGCGTACTGGTCCGGCGTGTGGCTGCCGGTCACCACCTCGATCGCGCTCCCGCCGAGCTGGCGGAATTCGTCGAACAGCGCGTCCTCGGCCGTCTGCGTGAATTTATACCGCCCCGGATGCGCGATCACGGGAACGCCGCCGGCGCTGCGGATCCAGCCCATCGCTTCCGGCAAGGAGGCCCAGCGGTGCGGCACATAGCCCGGCTTGCCTTCGGTGAGGAAACGGCGAAACACCTCCGAGGTGGTGGTGCACTTGCCGCACTCGACCAGGTAGCGCGCGAAATGGGTGCGCGACAGCAGGTCCGGGTTGCCGACATAGTTCAAGGCGCCTTCATACGCGTTCGGGATGCCGGCCGCTTCCAGCTGGGCGGCGATTTCGCGGCCGCGCGCGTCGCGCCCGCTACGGGTCTTGGCCAGGCCCGCCAGCAAGTCGGGATTGGCTTCGTCGATCTGCAGGCCGACCAGGTGCACGGTCTGGTTGGCCCAGGTTACGGAAATTTCCACGCCCGGCACGAAACGCATGCCCAGTTCGGCCGCGGCCGCGCGTGCGGGCGCGATACCGCCGACTTCATCGTGGTCGGTCAAGGCCCAGGCCTCGACCCCGCCCTTGCGCGCATAGGCGGCCACGGCGGCGGGTGCGAGCACGCCGTCGGAGACATTGGAATGGCAGTGGAGATCGACTTTCAGCATGGTGCGGACCGCTTTTCTGGAAGAGCAAACATTGTACGCCGCATTGGAAAGCCCGGCGCGACAGCGTCCTCGCCCGTCGTGCAATGCTAGAGTGATCGTTTTCCTTGACGAGGTAAAAAATGACGACTTACCACGGCAGCTGCCACTGCGGCGCGGTGCGTTACGAGGCGGACATCGACCTGGCTGCCGGCACCATCAAATGCAATTGTTCGATATGCACGAAGATGCGCTTCTGGGCGGCGCAGGTGCCGAGCGCCGCATTCCGGCTGCTCGATGGTGCGGCGGCCCTGAGCGAATACCGCTTCCACGCCAAGCGCGACGGCCACTGTTTTTGCCGGCATTGCGGCATCAATGTTTTCTCGACCGGCAATTCAGCGCGGCTGGGGCCGTTTCACGCGGTGACGGTAATGAGCCTGGACGACCTGCCGCTCGACACCCTGCTGGCCGCACCGGTGCGCTACTTCGACGGCCGCAACGACGAATGGGAGCTGCCGCCGCGGGAAACAAGGCATTTGTAGGGCAAACATTATTTGCAGTTTCGGTCCCGGGTGCACATCTTGTTTGCACCCCGCCGCCCCCTGCTACCGCGCCAGGAATGCCTCGATCAAGCGCGCCAGCACCGCCGGCTGGTCGTGGTGCACCATGTGCCCGGCCTCGGCCACGATGTGCGGCTCGACGCTGGCCATGTGCGCCAGGCGCCGGTCGACTTCGGCGCGCATCTCTTCCTGCAGCCCCATCCAGCGCCACATTTCCGTCTGCGCCGCCTCGATCCACAGCACCGGCGCCGTGATCTGTTTCCACATCGCGATCATTTCGTCGAGGTGATACAAGAGCGGCCCCGGCATCTTGTGCGCCGGGTCGCCCAGGATCTCGTACTCGAGCGCAGCGTTGGGCGCCGACCAGTGCTCGGCCAGGAAGGCGGCGCGCTCGCCCGGCAGGCGCGGATTGGTCTTTTGCAGGCGCGCCGCCACCTCGTCCAGGCTGGCGTAGGCACGCATCACGGGCGGCGTGCGCAGTTCGGCCAGCCATTTCGCCATGCGCTTGGGCGCCTGTTCCGGCTTCGCCCCCACCAGCCCGATTCCTTCCAGGTTGATCAGTTTGGCGACGCGTTCCGGGCGCACGCCGGCATACATGCTGACGATATTGCCGCCCATGCTGTGCCCCAGCAGATTGACGGGCGCATCCGGCGAGTAATGCGCGAGCAAGGCGTCCAGGTCGGCCACGTAGTCGGGGAACCAGTAGGTGTCCGAATGCGTGCGCTCGGACAGGCCGAAGCCGCGCCAGTCGTTGGCGATCACATGCCAGTCGCCCTGCAAATGGTCGACCACGAACTGGAACGAGGCCGACATGTCCATCCAGCCATGCGACATGAATAGTGTGGGCGCGCCCTCCCGGCCCCAGTGGCGCACATGGGTGCGCAGGCCGCGGATGGTGAGGAATTCGGAACGGGATGGTTTCATGGTGGGCTAAAAAAGTACGATCGTTCGGATTATACGCAGCCGGTTGAATTCTTGCCGGTCGTCCCCATTTTCCCTCGATCGGGAATCAGGACACACGGCGGCGAGCGGACGGGAGGGCGTAAAATAGCGTCACTACAACCCTTCCGCGAGCATATCCATGGCAATTTACCAGCTGGGCGAGCATGCGCCCCAGATCGATCCATCGGCGTTTGTCGCCGATACGGCCAACCTGATCGGCAAGGTGACGCTGGAGGCGAATGCCTCGGTGTGGTTCGGGGTCACGATTCGCGGCGACAACGAGCGCATCACGATCGGGGAAAACAGCAATGTCCAGGAAGGCACGGTGATGCACACCGACATGGGCTATCCGCTCGTGATCGGCAAGGGCGTCACCATCGGCCACCAGGCGATGCTGCACGGCTGCACGGTGGGCGACGGTTCGCTGATCGGCATCCAGGCCGTGATCCTGAACGGCGCCAGGATCGGCAAGGGCTGCCTGGTCGGTGCCGGCGCCCTGGTCACTGAAGGCAAGGAGTTCCCGGATAACTCGCTAATATTGGGTTCGCCTGCGAAAGCGGTGCGAACGCTCACGGAAGAAGACCTGCTGCGCCTGCAAGGCAACGCCGCCAGTTATGTGGCGCGAGGCCAATTATTCAAGGCGCAGCTCAAGCACATCGGATAGACAATGACGACAGTAGACACCAAGGACACCCTCCAGAAATTCATCTTCGACAACGCCGCCGTGCGCGGCGAGCTGGTCGAAATTTCCGACACCTGGCGCGAGATCCAGGCCCGTCACGGCTATCCGAAAGCCGTGCGCGCGATGCTGGGCGAGATGGTGGCGGCCAGCGCCCTGCTGTCGGCCAACCTGAAGTTCAACGGCTCGATCGTGATGCAGATCCACGGCGACGGTCCCGTACGCCTGCTGGTGGTCGAGTGCGACGCCGACCTGCGCATCCGCGCCACGGCAAAACTGGCGCCGGACGCCGACGTCGCCGACGACGCCACGCTGACCGACCTGCTCAACGTCAACCGCAAGGGCCGCTTCGTGATCACGCTCGACCCGCTCGAGAAGATGCCGGGCCAGCAGCCCTACCAGGGCATCGTGCCGCTCGACGGCGAGAACGTGGCGACCGTCATCGAAAACTACATGATGCGTTCCGAGCAGCTCGACACGCGCCTGTGGCTGGCGGCCGACGACAAGGTCTCGCGCGGCCTGCTGCTGCAAAAGCTGCCGCGCCACAGCGGCAAGGCCGACCAGACGGTGCAGGCCACCGAAGAAGAAGACCTGGAAACCTGGACCCGCGCGGTCATGCTCGGCAGCACCCTCAAGCAAGAGGAATTGCTCGGCACCGATATCGAAACCCTGCTCAACCGCCTGTTCTGGGAAGAGACGATCCGCGTGTTCGATCCGCAGCATCCGCAATTCCACTGCAGCTGCACCCGCGAAAAAGTCGGCAACATGCTGAAAATGCTGGGCCAGCCGGAAGTCGAATCGGCGCTGTCCGAGCTCGGCGAACTGGGCATCAACTGCGACTTCTGCGGCAAGCACTATTCCTTCGACAAGGTCGACTGCGCCCAGCTGTTCGCCGCCGATGTGCCGGTCGAAAGCCTGATTCCTGCGAGCGGCAGCATCAACTGAGTTGGAAGCGAGGCGCGCGGGCGGTGTCCCGGAATTGAACCGGGGCATCGTACGACGCCGTTTCGCTGTCGGTGCTAAGCTGTTGCATTGTTAACAGTGTTGTAATTTCAACCAACACTGTCACGTCACCAAAGGGAGAATTGCAATGCACATGGATACCGGAATCAGCAGCGACGACCGCGCGAAAATGGTCGAGTCACTTTCGACCGTCCTGGCGGACGCCTACATGCTCTACCTGAAGACGCACAATTTCCACTGGAACGTGACCGGTCCGATGTTCTCGAGCCTGCACGTGATGTTCGAAGAGCAGTACACCGAACAGTGGACCGCGCTCGACGACATCGCCGAGCGCATCCGCGCGCTGGGCCATTTCGCACCGGCCACCTACAAGCGCTATGCCGAGCTGTCGAATATCACCGAAGAGCCGGATGTGCTGTCGGCCAAGGAAATGATCCGCCAACTGGTCGAAGGCAATGAAATCATTACCCGCACACTGCGCGCGGGCGTCAAGGTTGCCGACGAGCTCGACGATTTCCCGACCGCCGACATGCTCACGACGCGCATGGAAGTCCACGAAAAGAACGCCTGGATGCTGCGTTCCTTCCTCGAGCAGGGCGCCGGCGCGACCCAGGGCGACGCTTCGTCGAACTAAACCAGGACCCGGTTGACGATGCGCGACACACCCCGCTCCGCTTTTCCGCACCTGGCCACCCTGCCGACGCGCTGGATGGACAACGACAGCTACGGGCATGTCAACAACGTCAACTACTACAGCTTCTTCGACACCGCGGTCAATCAGTTCCTGATCGACCGCGGCGTGCTCGACATCCACCAGGACGCCATCGTCGGCTTCGTCGTCGAGACCGGCTGCTCCTACTTCAGTTCCATCTCCTTCCCCGACCTGATCCACGTCGGCGTGCGCGTTGCCAAGCTCGGCAATTCAAGCGTGCGCTACGAACTGGCCTTGTATCGCAACGACGAGCCCTTGCCCGCCGCGGCCGGACATTTCGTGCACGTGTATGTGGATCGGCCCAGCGGCAAGGCGGTGCCGATCCCCGAGCCGGTGCGCGCGCTGCTGCAGACGCTGGCGCGCTAGCACGCCCTGAACTTAGCGCTGCGCCATGCGCGAGGACAGCACGATTACTTGAGCCAGCTGCCGGTCAGGGATATAGCTCATCGTCATGTCGTCTCCCATTTCCCCCTGCTTGAATCGCATGCTGACGCTGCCGTCGCGCGAGATAAAAGTGTCCGGCGCGACCAGGCGCAGGCGCATCGGCCTTTCCTTGTCGATGCGAACGTCGACATAACGCGAGGCGCCACGGACGTTCAGGCGCCAGCCGTTCGACATGGCATACATCCCGGTGATCTGGTGCGCCTCTTCCTCCGTCACGAACGGCAGGTTGGCGGGCGCGCGCACCTGCACGGTCGACGCGGGCGCGGGGTCAAGCTGGGGATAGGGCAGGCTGCCGGCGCTGGCGCTGGCGGCGAGGACGAGGAGAGCGGCGGAGAACAGGGAGGACAGGAGACGCATGATGGTTCCTTTACGAAGCGGATCGACGTGTGGAACAGGCGCTCGGCATGCGCGTCATGCCTGTTCCCGGAAAGTCCGCAATGCGTTCTGAGCGGATCGCGGATGACCCAGTCTAGATCAGTCGCGAGCGCCGAAGAAGCGCTACATGCGTCGTATCACGAAACAATCTGACTTCGAAAAATAGCAGATCCCAACGAAATGAAGCCGAAATTGGCATGCAGATGCCAGTTTTCGTATCATGTATGGTCGATTCTGCCCTCCCCTCACCTCTACGGCAGTATGTAGTCGAACTCGTAGAAGTGCTTGCGCTCCTCGATCCGGATGCGCATGCTGCCGCCGATACCGGTCAGTTCGCCCGTGCCCGAATCCGGCACCACGCTGATCGACAATGCCTGGGCGCCGCGCGCCATGGTGCCGCTGTGCTGGACCACGAAGCTGCCGTGCTTGCCCTGCAGCGTGCCGCTGATGCGCTCGACGGCCACATAGCCGGCCGAGCCTTCGGTGGTGGTCATGGCGGACAGCATTTCACCGATGCCGCTGCCCTCGAGTTCGCCGTGATAGCGCTTGTCGATGCTCATGCGGCCGGTGGTCACGCCGTCGCGCACCTCGGGCTGGCCTTGCGGGGTGACGGTCACATCGAACGGTCCTGCGGCGTGGTGCTGGCTCATGGTCGGCTTCCTGGTGATTGAAGAGATAGCGAACATTCTAGGTCATTCCGGTGCGCCTGGGTTCACTGGGCGGCGCCCTGCCGATCACCGGCGCGGGCGCGCGACCGAGGGTTTTCCGCAGCGGTGACAATTCAACAGAATTTTGCCAAGGCGCCTGAGGCACAATACTATTTTTGCGGAAAGGCAAAAATATATGCATGCATACCGACGCATCGCGCTCGCGATCCTGGTGCTCGCATCGACCGGCACGGCGTTCGCCGACAACATCGAGGTCGGCACCCCGCTGCCGCGTTTTTCGCTGGTCAAGGAAGGCGTCCATCGCTACCTGCGCTTCATGAAGACCGGCGAGGCCAGTACTCCGGCCGACATCTGGACGCGCGAAGTGTCGTTCCAGGAGGTCGACGGCAAGCGCCTGCTGCGCATCCGCCAGCGCTGGGACGGCGTGGCGCCGACGCCGTCCGTGCGCCTGATCGACTCCTGGTTCGAGGCCGGCACCTTCCGTCCGATCACGCACGAACGCATCACCGAGCGCGATGGCAAACGCGTGGTCGAAGGCTTTACCTTCGCGCCCGGGCGCATCACGGGGATGCCGGCGCTGGCCGAGAACACGCAACAGGCGCTGTCGGTCGAGTCGCCGGAGCCGACCTTCAATTTCGAAACCGATATCGAATTTTTGCAGGCGCTGCCGCTGGCCCCCGGCTACGAGGCGCGCGTCAATTTCTATCACCCGGGCGGGCCGACGCCGCCGCAGCGCTATACCTTCAAGGTGAGCGGCGCGGCGACCGTCGCCGGGCCCGCGGGACCGGTGGACTGCTGGGTGGTGACGACGGACTACAACAAGCCCGGCTCGGTGTCGACCTTCTGGTTCGCCAAGGGGAGTCAGCTGATGCTGCGCCAGGAAAGCAGGATGGGCGAGCGCACCCTGGTGAAGGCGCTGATCGAATAGGGGCGAAACTCAGTGCGCCGCGCCCGGCAGGTGCAGGTCGATCACCTTCATGATCGCCAGCGTCGTCGCCATGCTCATCTCGCCGCTGGCGAAGGCATGGCGCAGTTCGGCCTGGGGGATGCCGGCGGCGGCGGCCAGCGAGGTCGTGGCCTCGGCCTGGGCGGCCTGGCGGAAGGCGTCGGTGAGGATGGCGGCGTCGCCGCTGTCGAAGGCGGCGGCGAGGCAGGCCGACAAGGCCTCGAGCGTCGTGAGCGGGGCTGCGGGTTCGGTGGTCATGGTCAGTGGCTCGCGCTATGGTCGGCGGCGCCCTTGCCCGATTTGGGCGGCGGCGGCGGCGGCGGCACCGTCATGGATTCCAGCGGCCGTTCGTTCTTGCGCAGCACCTGCACGAAGATCTCGTTCTGCTTGATCATGCCCAGCTCCAGGCGCGCGCGCTCTTCCACGGCGCCGGTGCCTTCGCGCAGGTCGCGCACTTCGGATTCGAGCTTGGCGTTGCGGGCCTTGAGCTGGTCGGTCCTGACCTGTGCCAGTTGAACCTGGTCCTTCAGGTCGGAGACGGCCAGCATGCCGCCCTTCCCCAGCCACAGGGGATACTGGATCAGTAACAGCAAGGCGGCGAGAACGAGCGAAATAATGCGCATGTAGGACAGTAGAGAGAACGCGGGCCGCGCCACACGGCGCGCCCGCGCAGGACCGACAGATTACTTCAGGTTGTAGAACGCGTCACGGCCAGGATAGCTGGCGATGTCGCCGAGGTCTTCCTCGATGCGCAGCAGCTGGTTGTACTTGGCCATGCGGTCCGAACGCGACATCGAGCCGGTCTTGATCTGGAGGGCGTTCAGGCCCACCGCGATGTCGGCGATGGTCGAGTCCTCGGTCTCGCCCGAACGGTGCGAGATGACGGCGGTGTAGCCGGCGCGCTTGGCCATTTCGATGGCGGCGAAGGTCTCGGTCAGGGTGCCGATCTGGTTGATCTTGATGAGGATCGAGTTGGCGATGCCCTTCTGGATGCCCTCTTTCAGGATCTTGGTGTTGGTGACGAAGAGATCGTCGCCCACCAGCTGCACGCGCTTGCCCAGTGCGGCGGTCAAGGTCGCCCAGCCATCCCAGTCGCCTTCATGCATCGCGTCCTCGATCGAGATGATCGGGTACTTGTCGACCCAGGTCGAGAGCATGTTGGTGAAGTCGGTCGCGCTCAGGCTCAGGCCTTCGCCCTCCAACACGTACTTGCCGTCCTTGTAGAATTCGCTGGCCGCGCAATCGAGGCCGAGGGCGATGTCCTTGCCCGCTTCGAAGCCTGCCTGCTCGATCGCCTGCATGATCAGCTTGATCGCTTCTTCGTGGTTCGCCACCGATGGCGCGAAGCCGCCTTCGTCGCCAACCGCGGTCGACAGGCCCTTCGAGTGCAGGATCTTCTTGAGCGTGTGGAAGACTTCGGCGCCGTAGCGGATCGCTTCCTTGAACGACGGTGCGCCGATCGGGATGATCATGAATTCCTGGATGTCCAGGTTGTTGTCGGCGTGCGCGCCGCCGTTGATGACGTTCATCATCGGCACCGGCATCTGCATCGCGCCCGAACCGCCGAAGTAGCGGTACAAGGGCAGGCCCGCTTCTTCGGCGGCGGCCTTGGCCACGGCCATCGAGACGGCCAGCATGGCGTTGGCGCCCAGGCGGCTCTTGTTCTCGGTGCCGTCCAGGTCGATCAGGGTACGGTCGAGGAAAGCCTGTTCGTTGGCGTCCAGACCCATGATGGCTTCGCTGATCTCGGTGTTGATGTTCTCGCAGGCCTGCAGCACGCCCTTGCCGAAATAACGCTTCGGATCGCCGTCGCGCAGTTCGATCGCTTCGCGCGAACCGGTCGAGGCACCCGACGGCACCGCCGCGCGGCCCATCACGCCCGATTCCAGCAGGACGTCGCATTCGACGGTCGGATTGCCGCGCGAGTCAATGATCTCGCGGCCGATAATATCAACGATAGCACTCATGTTTCAGTCTCCGGATAGTAAAAAAATCGTCGCACATGAAAGTCGAGGCGCTGATTGAGCGCCTCGACTTTCGAGCTACATAGTGAGGTCAGATCTTGAAGCTGTTTTCAAGAAAGCCGGTACGCTTGACCACGCGGTCGAGGTCGACCAGGGTGGTGAGCAGTTCCTTCATGCGGTTCAGAGGCACCGCGTTCGGACCGTCGGACATGGCGTTGGCCGGGTCCGGGTGGGTTTCCATGAACAGGCCGGCGATGCCGACCGCCACCGCGGCGCGCGCGAGCACCGGGATGTGTTCGCGCTGGCCGCCCGAGGACGTGCCCTGCCCGCCCGGCAGCTGCACCGAGTGGGTCGCGTCGAATACCACCGGGCAGTTCGATTCGCGCATGATGGCGAGCGAGCGCATGTCCGAGACCAGGTTGTTGTAGCCGAACGAGGCGCCGCGTTCGCAGGCCATGAAGTTGTCTTCGTTCAAACCGGCCGCGCGCGCCGCGTTGCGCGCCTTGTCGATCACGTTCTTCATGTCGCCAGGTGCCAGGAACTGGCCCTTCTTGATGTTCACCGGCAGGCCGGAACGGGCGCACGCGTTGATGAAATCGGTCTGGCGGCACAGGAAGGCCGGCGTCTGCAGGACGTCGACGACGGACGCCACTTCCGGAATTTCTTCCTCGGTGTGGACGTCGGTCAGGACCGGCACGCCGAGGGTCTTCTTGACGTCGGCGAGGATCTCGAGGCCCTTCTCGCGGCCCGGGCCGCGGAACGAGGTACCCGACGAGCGGTTCGCCTTGTCGAAGGACGACTTGTAGATGAAGGGGATGCCGAGGCTTGCCGTGATTTCCTTGAGCATGCCGGCGGTATCCATCGCCATCTGGCGCGATTCGATCACGCAGGTGCCGGCGATCAGGAAGATCGGGTGGTCCTGGCCTACTTCAAAGCCGCAGAGTTTCATGCTGCATCTCCTTGCAAAACGGGCGCGTTGGCCGCGGCCGGCGCGTTGGCCGCCTGGTGCGCGATCGCGGCCTGGATGAACGACGTGAACAGCGGGTGGCCGCTGCGCGGGGTCGACTTGAATTCAGGGTGGAACTGCACGCCCATGTACCACGGATGCGCGTTCTCGCCGGTGCGCGGCAGTTCCATGATTTCGCACAGGTCTTCGTTCGGCGTGCGCGCCGCGACGATCAGGCCGGCCGCTTCCACCTTCGGCAGGTAGTGGTTGTTCGCTTCGTAGCGGTGGCGGTGGCGCTCGGTGACGACGCTGCCGTAGATCTCGGCGGCCAGCGTGCCCGGATTGACCGCGCAGGTCTGGGCGCCCAGGCGCATGGTGCCGCCCAGGTCCGAGTTCTCGTCGCGCTGTTCGACTTTGCCGTCGTGATTCTGCCACTCGTTGATCAGGGCGACGACCGGCTGGTCGGTACCGAGATCGAATTCGGTCGAGTTCGCGTTCGGCAGGCCCGCCATGTGGCGCGCGTATTCGATCAGCGCGACCTGCATGCCCAGGCAGATGCCGAGGTAAGGGATCTTGTTTTCTCTAGCATAGCGCGCGGCCATGATCTTGCCTTCCACGCCGCGCTTGCCGAAGCCGCCCGGCACCAGGATGGCGTCGTACTTGCCGAGCGCCTCGCAACCGCGGGTCTCGATTTCTTCCGAGTCCAGGTATTCGATGTTGACGCGGCTTTCGGTATGGATACCGGCGTGGCGCAGCGCTTCGGTCAGCGACTTGTACGATTCGGTCAGGTCGACATACTTGCCGACCATGCCGATGGTGACTTCGCGCTTCGGGTTTTCCAGCGTGTGGATCAGCTTCGTCCACATCGACAGGTCGGCCGGCGGCGCTTCGATGCCGAGGGCTTCCAGGATGATGTCGTCCAGGCCCTGGTCGTGCAGCACCTGCGGCACCTTATAGATGGTGTCGACGTCCCAGACCGAAATGACGGCCTGCTCTTCGACGTTGGCGAACAGCGAAATCTTGGCGCGCTCGTCGTCGGGAATCGGACGGTCGGCGCGGCACAGCAAGGCGTTCGGCGAAATGCCGATCTCGCGCAGCTTTTGCACGCTGTGCTGGGTCGGCTTGGTTTTCAGTTCGCCGGCCGACGCGATGTAGGGCACCAGGGTCAGGTGCACGAAGGCGGTCGACTTGCGTCCAGCGCGCAGCGACAGCTGGCGCGCCGCTTCGAGGAAGGGCAGCGATTCGATGTCGCCGACGGTGCCGCCGATTTCGACCAGCGCCACGTCCACGCCTTCGGCGCCGCGGCGGATGTAATCCTGGATCTCGTTGGTGATGTGCGGGATCACCTGCACGGTCTTGCCGAGGTATTCGCCACGACGCTCCTTGCGGATCACCGATTCATAGATCTGGCCGGTGGTGAAGTTGTTCACCTTCTTCATGCGGGTGCTGATGAAGCGCTCGTAGTGGCCGAGGTCGAGGTCGGTCTCGGCGCCGTCGTCGGTGACGAAGACTTCGCCGTGCTGCATCGGGCTCATCGTGCCCGGATCCACGTTAATGTAGGGATCGAGCTTGAGCATGGTGACTTTGAGACCGCGCGATTCGAGGATCGCAGCGAGAGAAGCGGCCGCGATTCCCTTGCCCAGGGAAGACACGACGCCGCCAGTGACGAATACAAATTTGGTCATTGTGCTGAAGGTGCCGAATGGCACGCGCGGGAAATCGAAATTATACCTTAAACGAACGAAACCATCTTCATTAACAGGCGCCGGATGGGCTGGCGCGGCCGTTTCGACGCCCCGCAAGCGGATTCGCCGGCCCGGTTTGTTTCGTAAGGACAACACCTCCCGCTAATACATGCGGCAAGCCCCCGTCTCATGTCTAAGTGCAATTGCAATTGCCTTGAGACAAGGTTACATTCGTCGTTCTCTTATTCGTCCAAGCAGGAGTGTCATGGGTTTTTTCAACAATCTCAATATCGGCAAGCGCCTCGCGGTCGGCTTCGCGCTGACCCTGGCCATGGCCGTCCTGATCGCCGTGGTCGGCATCGCGCGCGTCAATAGCGGCGCCGCCAGTACCGCCCAGGTCCTGGCCGCGCCGCTGGCCAAGGAACGCATGATCACCGAATGGTATATGCAGGTCTTCGCCGCGGTGCGCCGCACGGCCGCCATCGTCAAGAGCAGCGACGCCGCGCTCGGCCCCTACTTCAAGGAAGACGCGGCCCAGACCGGCAAGCGCTCGGCCGAACTGATGAAGCAAATCGAACCCCTGATCACGCCGGGCGCCGAAAAAACCCTGTTCGACCGCATCACCGATCAGCGCAAGGCCTATTCCAGCGCGCGCGACGAAGCCGTCAAGGCGAAAGCGGCCGGCGACGAGGCACTCGCCACCCGCATCCTCGAGGAGCGCTTCACGCCCACCGCCAAGGCCTACCAGGAATCGATGCAGCAGCTCGTCGCCATGCAGGCCGATAACATCAGCGCCACCGCGCGCACGATCGGCGAACATGCCGACAGCAGCGAAACCCTGATCGCCATGCTGGCCCTGTTCTCGGTACTGCTCGGCGCGATCTCGTCGTGGCTGCTCACGCGCGGCATCGTGCGCCCGATCCGCGAAGCCGTGCAGCTGGCCGAAACGGTGGCCAGCGGCGACCTGACGCACCGTATCGACGCTACGGCGCGCGACGAAACCGGCGCCCTCCTGCGCGCGCTGCGCCACATGAACGACAGCCTGGTGCAAATCGTCACCGAAGTACGCGGCGGCACCGACACCATCGCCGGCGCCTCGGGCGAAATCGCCGCCGGCAACCTCGATCTGTCGTCGCGCACCGAACAGCAGGCCGCCTCGCTCGAAGAAACCGCCGCCTCGATGGAGCAGCTGACCGGCACCGTGCGCCAGAACGCCGACAACGCGCGCCAGGCCAACCAGCTGGCGATCACCGCGTCCAACGTCGCCATCGAAGGCGGCTCCGTCGTCGGCCAGGTCATCACGACCATGGGCTCGATCAACGAATCGTCGCGCAAGATCGTCGACATCATCGGCGTCATCGACGGCATCGCTTTCCAGACGAATATCCTGGCGCTGAACGCGGCCGTCGAAGCGGCGCGCGCCGGCGAGCAGGGCCGCGGTTTCGCGGTCGTCGCCTCCGAAGTGCGCAACCTGGCCCAGCGCTCGGCCGCCGCGGCCAAGGAAATCAAGGTCCTGATCGGCGACTCGGTCGACAAGGTCGACCTCGGCGCCAAGCTGGTCGACCAGGCCGGGGCAACGATGGAGCAGGTGGTCGAATCGATCCGCCGCGTCACCGACATCATGGCCGAGATCACCCACGCCACCCACGAGCAGACCGGCGGCATCGAACAGGTCAACCAGTCGATCGGCCTGATGGACGAAGCGACCCAGCAAAACGCGGCCCTGGTCGAGGAATCCGCCGCGGCGGCGACCTCGATGCAGGAGCAGGCGGCCAAGCTGGCGCAGGTGGTCGGCGTGTTCAAGCTCGATACGCAGGCGGTGGCGCGCGCCGCGCCGAAAGCGGCGCCGGTACGCGCGATCGCGGCGCGGCCGCAGCAGGCGCCGCGTGCGGCGAAGGCGCCGGCGAAGCAGGCCGCACCGGCCAAGCCGGCGGCGCGTGCCACCGCGGGCGCGGACGAGTGGGAAGAGTTCTGATCTCGGCTATCGCAGCCTGTCCACAATGAAAAACGCCGGCATCGCGCCGGCGTTGTCGTATCTACCCTACCACTTTACTTCTTCTGCCCCGGCTTCAACAGGTCGAGCAGGATCGCCGTCTCGGCCATGATGAAGGAGCGCACGGTCGGCTTGAATTCCGGCGCCCACTGCGGCGAGTGCGTGCCCGGCGGGTACTTGCCGGCCTTGCGCGCGTCGGCCAGTTTCTTCGGTTCGACCGCGCCCACGTGCAGCACCACGGCCTTGATGCCGGCCTGGCCGTAGTTCGCAAAATCTTCCGAGGTCATCTTGGCCGGCATCTCGACCACGTTCTCGGCGCCCAGCGCGCCCTGCACCGCCGTCACTCGGTCGACAAGGTCGACGTCGGCGCCAAGCTGGTCGACCAGGCCGGCGCCACGATGGATTAAGTGGTTTCCTCGATCCGCCGCGTGACCGACATCATGGCCGAGATCACCCACGCCAGCGCCGAGCAGACCGGCGGCATCGAGCAGGTCAACCAGGCCATCGGCCAGATGGACCAGGTCACCCAGCAGAACGCCGCCCTGGTCGAGGAAGCGGCCGCCGCCGCCTCGATGCAGGACCAGGCCGCCACCCTGGCGCAGGTCGTGAGCGTGTTCAAGCTCGACGCCGCGGCCCAGGCGGCGCCGGGTGCCCCGCGCCGCACCGCGGCCCGCCCGGTGCAGGCCCTGCGCGTGGCCAAGCCTGCCGCGCCCGCCAAGGCGCAAGCGCGCGCCGGCGCCGACGAATGGGAAACCTTCTAAACGGTTTGCATCGATCCTCGACCTGGCACGAAAAGCCGCCCGCATTGCCGGGCGGCTTTTTTTGTACCCGGAAAGCAAGCTGTGCCGCCGCGCCACATTCGGGCGTGATATTTCAATTAAGTTATTGACCAGTAAATACAAAAAGAGCATTCTTTTTTCGCACTCCGCATTCCGGTCACGCCGATAACTACGTTAACAATAGGCTCAGTGGACGAATGAACAAGCGGTTCCCCTCCTTCGCATATGTGCTGGCCCTGCTGCCGGCTGCCTGCCCTGCCCAAACGCTGCAACCCGAGGCCGGCACCTTGCAACCCCGCCCGATTCCTTCCGCGCCCAAGCCGGCCGGCGCGGCGCCCGCCGTGATCGCCCCCGCGCCGGCAGCGGCGGCGGTCGACATCGCCGAAGGCAGCCTGGAGGTGCGCAGCTACCGCTTCTCGGGCGACCTCACCGGACTGCCCGAAGCCGAGATGCAGAAAATGCTCGCCGGCGACGGCGGCAAGGTCATCACGCTCAAGGAGCTGCACGGCGTGGCGGCCAAGATCGAGCGCTACCTGCTCACCGAGCGCCAGCGCATCGTGGCCAAGGCCTGGGTGCCGCTGCAGGACGTCCAGCATGGCGTGGTCGAGATCCGCATCCTGCAAGGCGCGATCAAGGAGCTGCGGCTCGACCCCGCCTTCCTTGCTGGCACGGCGCGCGACGGCGCCTTGTCCGTCGCGCGCCCGATTCTCCCGGCCGGTGCGCCGATCGTGCGCGAGCGTCTCGAGGAAGCCGTCTACCGCGTCTCCGATTACCTCGGCATGCCGGCGCGCGCCGTGCTGGTGCCGGCCGCCACGCTGGGCGAATACGACGTGGTCTTCGAAATCGAACAGGGCCAGCGCGTGGCGGCCAGCGCCAGCGTCGACAACACCGGCAACCGCTACACGAGCCAATGGCACGATGCGCTGAGCCTGCGCGTGGCGAACCTGTCGGGCCGGGCCGACCAGCTGGCCGTGTATGCCCAGCTGCTCACCCCCAACCAGCGCAGCCTGCACCTGAATTACCAGGTGCCGGTCGGGCGCGACTGGCGCCTGGGCGCGACCGCGCAGGCCAGCCGCTACCACCTGTGCTGCGGCTTCGAGCCGCTCGACGCCCGCGGCAGCACGCGCATGGCCGCGCTCAATGCGTCGCGCGCCGTGCGCCGCGCGCGCGCGCACAACCTGTACCTGAGCGCCGAACTGCTGCAGCGCCGCCTGACCAACCGCCAGCTGGGCATCACCACCAGCGAACACAAGGTCAGCGAACTGACCCTGGGCGCGCGCGCCGACTGGGCCAGCGGCGAGGTGCTCAGCGCCGGCTGGATCAACCTCAGCGGCGGCTACACCGAGGTTGGCGCGGCCGGCGCCGACGCCTTGCTTGACGCCGCCAGCGCGCGCCTGCACGGCCGCTTCGCGAAAATCGGGTTCGGCTACAGTCGCACCCAGCCGCTCGGACAAAGCGGCGACCTGGTCGTCAAGCTGTCCGGCCAGGGCGCCAGCACCAACCTCGATTCGTCGGAAACCTTCCTGCTCGGCGGCCTGGGCGCCGTGCGCGCCTATCCGGCCGGCGAGACGGCGGGCGACCAGAGCGTGATCGCGCAGGTCGAGTACCACCGGCGCCTGCGCGACGGCCTGCGCGCCTTCGCCTTCTACGACCATGGCTGGATCGAACTGCACCGCAATCCCTGGGCCGGCTTCAGCGGCAGGAACCAGGTCCAGCTCAAGGGGATCGGGGCCGGCATCGTATGGAATCCCGCGCCGCGCTTCGAGCTGTCGCTGATCGGCGCGGCCAAGGTCGGACGCAATCCGCTGGCCGACCCGGTCACCGGCAACGACAGCGACGGCCGTTCGCGCCGCTACCGCATCTGGTCGTTCGCAACCGTACGTTTCTGAGGGAGATGAACATGCTGAGCGCGCCGTTCCGGCTTCGTCCGACCGTCTGTTTCATCCTGCTGGCCCTGCCCGCGCTGGCGCGTGCGCAGACCGCGCCAACGGCCCTGCCGACCAACGGCAGCGTGATCGGCGGCAGCGTCACGCTGCGCCAGGACGGCAGCACCTTGCGCGTGAACCAGACCAGCGACAAGGCCATCGTCAACTGGGATACCTTCAATATCGGCCGCGACGCGGCCGTCCAGTTTCTCCAGCCGGGCGCCGATTCGGCCATCCTGAACCGGGTGCTGAACGGCCCCAGCGACATCGCCGGCAAGCTCACCAGCAATGGCCGGGTCTACCTGGTCAATCCGAACGGCGTGCTGTTCGGTTCCTCCGCCCGGGTCGACGTCGGCAGCCTGGTGGTGGCCGCCGGCAGCGTCAGCGACAGCACCTTCCTGGCGGGCGCGCCGCAGGTCGCCACCCACGGCAGGGTCGACAACGCGGGAACCATCAACGCCGCCGAGGGCGGCAGCGTGGTGCTGGCCGGCGCCGGCGTCGGCAACAGCGGCAGCATCGGCGCGCCGCGGGGCGCCATCACCTTGGCCGCGGGCGACGCGGTGCGCATCAACCTGTCCGACGATGGCCTGATCCAGGCCCAGGTAACGCTGGCCACGGCGCAGGCATCGGTCGTCAACAACGGCACCCTCGACAGCGCCGGCGGGCAGATCGCGCTGGCCGCCAGCGCCATTGCCGGCGCTGCCGGCGGCCTCGTGATCGACAGCGGCGTCGTGCGCGCCGGCGCGGTACGCACCAGGGGCGGCACGGTCTCGCTGATCGGCGGCGAGGTCGAGGCCGGCGGCAGCATCGATGTCAGTTCCGCGCAAGGAGCGGCAGGCAGCGTCAAGATCATCGGCGACCTGCAAGCGGGCAGCGTGCGGTTCGACGCCAGCGTCAATGCGCGCGGCGCGACGCAAGGCGGCATGGTGGAAACCTCGGCGGCGCGGGTGCGCACAAGCGCGAAGGCGCGCGTGAATACCCTGGCCTCGAACGGGCGCCACGGCAGCTGGCTGATCGACCCACAGGACTACACCATCGGCGAGGCGCCCGGGGACGACATCGGCGGCGCCGCGCTATCCAGCAACCTCGAACTGGGCAACGTCACGATCGAGAGCGTGGCAGGGGCACGCAGCGGCGCCGGCGACATCCATGTGAATGCGCCGGTCGGCTGGGAGGCCGATACGACGCTCACGCTCAGCGCCCAAAATTCGATCCTGTTCGCGTCCGGCGCGATCCTCGACCCGCGCAACCCGAACTACGCGGCGCCGGCCAACCTGAGCGCCAGCGGCGACAACGCGGGCCTCAGGCTCAATTTCGGGAATCGCTACGAACTGGGCGAAAACAAGATCACCCTGAGCGGTTTCAGTCCCAGCGTGGCGATCAACGGCGTACCGTTGACGGTGATCAACGAATACAGCCCGGACGCACTGGCGGTCACGGCGCGCCTCAACCTCGGCGGCAATTACGTGCTGACCGCGGACATCGATGCCTCGGACACGGCGTTCGACAACAATGGCCAAGGCTGGGAGCCGCTCGGGACGGCCGCCACGCCGTTTTCCGGCCAGCTGCACGGGTTCGGACATGTCATCAGCGACCTCACGATCAACCGCGGTTCCAGCGATGTGGGACTGATTGGCGCATTGAGCGGCACCGTACGGGACCTTGGCATGCGCGATCCCGATATCGTGGGCGGCCAGTGGGCAGGTGCATTGGTTGGCAGCGTGCGCTCCGAGAACGCCTCGATCCTGAACACCCATGTTGTCGGCGGCAGCGTCCGCTCGAGCCGAAGCACGGCGGGAGGATTGGTCGGTGCGCTGTTCTACGGCGGCTTCGACGTCTCCCACGCCATCATCGACAGCAGCTACACCAGCGGCGTTTCGGTTAACGGCAGCTTTGAAGGCAACGGCCTGATCGGCCAGATGACCGCGTTCGGCGGGGGCAGTTTCCGCAACAGTTTCTACAATGCGAGCGACGAACTCTACAGCGAGAGCGCACTCGGGCCGGGCGCCATTCTCGGCGAGCAGTTCCGTGCGTGGCTGACCGGCGGACGCACTCTGCGGATCGCCGACTATGCCGCGTCGCTGCCGTACGACGCGCAGAGCGACAGCTATGGACTCAGTTCGGCGCAAGGCATGCGCGACCTGCTCGGATTTGCCAATAGCGGCGTCAAGGTGCGGCTCACCGGCGACCTGGACCTGCGTGAAGAACCCGCCCTGTTCCTGCCCACCTTCAACGGCCAGCTGGACGGCGCCAACCACACGATCTCGAACCTGAGCTTCGCATCGAGCGATCGGGTCCTCTACGCCGGACTGGTCGGGATCAACACGGGCACGATACGCAACCTCAACCTGGCGAATGCACGCATCACCGGACAGGCTGTCGGCGGCATCGCCGGCGGCAATCTGGGTACGATCCAGAACACCTCCGTCAGCGGCGAGCTGAACGGCGGCGACAGCGTCGGCGGCCTGGTCGGCTACCAGTTCCTGAACGGGCAACTGCTCGACAGCGTCAGCACGGCGAACATCACCGGCACGTCCAGCTTCGGCGGCGTCATCGGCGATTTCGATAGCGGAACCGTGCGCAATACGCACTACAACGCCGACGCCGTGCTGGTGAACGGCAGCACGGCGAGTCTGTCGATCGGCGGCTTGCGCGGCGCGCAGTACGACGACTGGCTCGCCAACGGCCGCAGGCTCGACATCGCCAGCTACGGCAACGTGCTGCCGCGCGACCAGGCCAGCGGCGCCTACCTGGTGTCGAATGTGGCGGGCATGAATGCCCTGCTCGGCTTCGTCGACGACCCGGCGCTGGGCTTTCGCCTGAATGCGGATATCGACCTGGCCCCGGCGCCGGGACTGTTCCTTCCTTACCTGATGGGCACGCTTGACGGAAACGGCCATCGCATCGGCAACCTGCACCTGAACGCACCGGAGCAGCAGTACCTGGGCCTGGTAGGCGTGAATTACGGCACCGTGCGCAACCTGGGCGTCGACAATGTCGTCGTCAACGGACTGTATTACGTGGGCGGACTGGTGGGCCGGAACCAGCCAGGGGCACGCATCGAAGCCAGTTTCTCGAACGGCGCGGTGAGATCCGCGTTTTCCGGCACAGGCGGACTGGCCGGCGCAAACTTTGGCGACATCGGCAACAGCTACAGCAGCGCCAGCGCCAGTACTGCGAGCGGGAGTAACTCGGTGGGAGGGCTGGCGGGATTCAATGGCGGCACCATCCGCAACAGCCTGGCAACCGGCGCCGTCGTCAACACCGGCGAAGGCAGCGCCAACACTGGCGGCGGCGGCCTGGTCGGCGGCGGCGCCGGCAGCGTCACCAACAGCTTCTGGAACACGGAAACCACGGGCCGCGCGGCCAGCAACGGCGGCACCGGCAAGACCACGGCCGAACTGCAATCGGTATCCACCTACACCGGCTGGGACTTCGACCGCACCTGGCGCATGGTCGACGGCACGCCTTCGCTGCGTCCGTTCTCGGCCGGCCTGTACAACCTCGTGATCGACGCCCTCGACCTGCGCCGCGTGTACGGCAGCGGTGCGATCAAGGTGGAAGACCTGTCGGTATCGGGCAGCGGCCTGCAAGGCGCCGACACCCTGGCGCAGCTCGGTGGCCAGCTGGCCTATACCGGCGACGCCATCGGCGCCGTGAATGCCGGCAGCTACAGCGTGGCGCCCGGCGGCCTGACGTCGACCAAGTACGACATCGTCTACACGCCCGGCACGGTCACCATCGACAAGGCGCCACTGACGCTCACCGCCGACAACAAGAGCAAGGTCTATGGCGATGCCGATCCGGCGCTCTCGTTCGGCGTCGGCGGCCTGCAATACGCCGACACGGCCGCCGTGCTGTCCGGCGTGGCCTTGAGCGCGCCGCAAGGCGCGGCGGCAGGGGCCGGCACCCATGCGATCGCGATCGACGGCGGCAGCGCCGCCAACTACACCGTTGCCACCCGCACGCCCGGCGTGCTGACGGTGGCGAAAAGGCCGCTCGTGCTCACCGCCGACGACAAGGCGATGACGCTGAACGACCCGCCACCCGCGTTCACCTGGCGCGCCGGCGGCCTGCAGTATGCCGACACGATCAGCCTGGTCACCGGCGTGCGCCTGTCGAGCAATGTCGGCGCCGTTGGCCAGCAGCCGATTCTCATCGAAGGCGGCGACGCCGGTCCGAACTACAGTGTCAGCAATGTCAACGGGACGCTCAGCGTGGCCGCCCCGCCTCCGCTCCCTGTCGTTCCGGTCATCCCCGAAGAAGAGCCCCCGCCCCGGGTTGCCGAAGAGGCCAGGCCCGTGGTCGCGCTCCAGAGCCAGACGGCGGCGGCCCTGATCCTGCCGCGCGTGCCCGATGCCACGGCGGCAGGATCGGTCGCCCTGGCGGCCAGCGTCGCCAACGGCGCCACGCCGCAGCGCAAGGAACTGTTCGTGCAGGCCGGCGACGCCATCACGCGCAACCCGAATATCGGCAGCTTGACAACTTGCGGCGAGAATGAGCTGGGCGACTGCATCGCCAAGCCGCGCATGGCCTACCAGGCGCAGGTGCTGGAAGACACGGGCGCCGCCGCCCCCAGCATGCGCATCAAGCGCAAGCTGGCGCTGGTGATCGGGAATAACGACTACCACTCGCCGCTGTCGCGCCTGGAAGGAGCGGGGCGCGACGCGCAAGCCGTCGCCGGCCTGCTGCGCCGGCAGGGCTACGAGGTCGACCAGCTGGCCGACGCCGACCGCAGCTCCATGATCGCCTCGCTCAATCGCCTGATCCGCACCAGCGAGCCGGACGACAGCGTGCTGGTGTTCTACGCCGGCCACGGCTACATCCACCCCGGTTCCTCGGTCGGCTACTGGATCCCCACCGGCGCCAACGTCGACGATCCGCGCGGCTGGCTGTCGAACATCGACATCGCCCGCTTCCTGGCTAACATGCCGGCGCGCCAGCTGCTGCTGGTGTCCGACAGCTGCTTCTCGGGTTCCCTCACCCGCGAAGGCATCGCCGAGGAACAACGCAGCGGCATGAGCCGCAACGCCATCCTGATGCGGCGCTCGGTGGTGGCGATGTCCTCGGGCGGCGAGGAAGTCGTGGCCGACAGCGCGCTCGACGGGCACTCGCCCTTCACCTATCACCTGCTGCGCCAATTGCAGGAAGCGAAAGGCGAGATTCCGGCCAGGGACATGCTGCTCTCGATTCGCGACAAGGTGCGCAAGAGCAGCGAGGGCCAGGTGCCGTCCTACGGCATCATCATGTCGTCGGGGCATACCAGCGGCGGCGAGTACCTGCTCAATCCGAAAACGAACTAGGGTCTGTCTGACAGAACTTAATTGAGATTGAATGGTCGTAGGGCGATGAGCCGAACCGACCTTACCGAAAAGCAGTGGCGCCAGCTTGAGCCCCATCTGCCGTCCAATCCACGCCATGGTCATGTCTATGTCGAGCATCGACATGTGATCAATGGCATCCTATGGCGCCTGCGTACAGGCGCCCCTTGGCGCGACATTCCGCCGCGCTATGGTCCCTGGCAGACCTGCTACGACCGATTCGTTCGTTGGTCAAGAAATGGGACTTGGCAGCGCCTTCTTAAGGTGATGCAGGCTGCAGCCGACGAGGCAGGCCTGGTTGATTGGGATGGCGCTGCGCTCGATGCCACGCACATCAAAGCCCAACGCAGCGCTGTCGGAGCACGAAAGACCCTGCCGGCAGGCGAAAAAAGGGGGCAATAATTGACGAGTGGCTCGGTCGCTCTCGCGGCGGTATTACCAGCAAGATCCACTTATGCGTAGATGGACATGGCTTGCCATTGTCTATTGTTGTCACTGCCGGACAATGCAGTGACGCGGCCAACGTCGGGCAGGTGCTTGACGCCATCTGCGTGCCACGCCCAGGCCGCGGCCGACCACGGAAACGCCCATCTTCGGTTCGCGTTGACCGAGCCTACGGTGCTCGTCATTATCGGAACCAGATTCAGGCTCGAGGCATCCGTTGCATTTGTCCAGAACGGCTCGATGCCAAGGAAAGCCGTCTGCGCAAAGGGCGGCGTGGCGGCGCACCGCCGCGCTTTGATGCACAGGCTTACAAAGGCCGAAATGTCGTCGAACGTGCCATTAATCGACTAAAAGATTTCCGCGCTGTCGCAACACGCTACGAAAAACGCGGACACAACTATTTGGCGGTCGTGACTATTGCAACAATGATCCTATGGCTCCTACGAATTCAGTCAGACAGACCCTAGGCGCGCCGGACCGCGCATGCCAGTCCGGCAAGCTTCCTGAGCAGCCTGACCACGCTTTGCAGCCTGGGCGCGACATTCGGCCGGGGCGGTTCGTGCGCTTCTTGACGCCGCTCCCCCGCTGCGGCAGAGTTGCGCCATCGCACTACACCGCGTGCGCCCTTCCGCTTCCCACCTGTTTTCATGGCCATCGACTTCCAGCTCCCTCCAGCCGCGACCACGCAAGCCCAGGCCGCCGGCTCCGCATCCTTCGACGCGCAGTACGAGCGCGCGCGCGCACTCGCGAACGCCGGCCAGCCGGCGCTGGCGCTGGCCGCCTACAACGCCTTGCTGGCCCAGTCGCCGGGCAATGTCGACGTCCTGCTCGGGCGCGGGATCGTCTTTACGCGCATGGAGCGCTGGAGCGAAGCCCAGGCCGACCTCGAGGCGGCGGCCCAGGCGGCGCCCGACTACGCCGACGTCTGGCTCGCACTGGGCAACCTGCACCAGTGGCACGACCAGCCGGCGCAGGCCGTCCTCGCCTACACCCGCTTGACCGTGCTGCGCCCGAACGACGCGGCGAGCTGGCAGGCACGCGCACGCGCGCAGCGCGCCGCCGGCCGCCTCGACGCCGCCCGCGCCGACCTCGAACAGGCGCGCGCGCTGGGCGCGAACGCGCAAGAAACCGACGCCGCCCTGGCGGCGCTGCGCCCGCGCCCGGGCAATCCGGAAGCGGCACTGGCGTCCGGCTACACCTGGGCCGCCAGCCTGGCGGGCGGCTGGACCGATGTCGGCGGCGGGCCGCGCTGGAACGACCAGACGGCCAGCCTGCGCCACTACATGAAAAGCGGCTCGCTCGGCTTCGAGACCCTGCGCGCGCACCGCTTCGGCCAGAGCGGCCAGGCCTGGGCACTGGACGCCTATGCCGACCTGTGGCGCGGCGCCTATGCCAACATCCGTTACCAGCGCGCCCCCGCCGCGCGCCTGTTCCCGGCCAATGCCGGCCGGGTCGAGCTCTACCAGTCGCTCGGCGGCGGCTGGGAAGCCTCGCTCGCCGACGACGTGCTCGGCTTCGATTCGCGCGTCAACATCTACGGCGTCGCGCTCGGCAAATACGTGGGCAACTGGTACCTCCAGCTGCGCCACCAGGCCATCGTGTCGGCGGGTTCGCACAGCAACGGCCAGCGCCTGCTGGCGCGCTACTACTACGCGGGCGACGCCGACACCTACCTGGAAGCGAGCGTCAACAGCGGGCGCAGCGACGATCCGCTGTCGCTGGCCGGCGGGCGCGCCCGTTCCGGCGGCGGCAGCGTCACCTGGGTGCGCTACTGGGGCGGCAACTGGGGCGGCAAACTCGGCGCCAGCTTCTCGCGCGGCGCGAACGACGCGCGCGAGCGCGGCCTGACGCTCGGACTGGTTCGCCGATGGTAATCGCGCCGCGCCTGCGCGCCACGGGCGAAGCCCTGGCGCGTGCCCTCGCCTTTCCGTTCGACGCGCTGCCGGCCCTGGTGCTGGCCTGGCTCTGCCTGCGCATCGCCGAAGCGATCCACGCCAGCGGCGCCGGCGTACCCCAGGCCACGCTGTTCGGCGCGGGACTGGGCAACGACTTGCTTTCGCTGCTGCGCTTCGGTTTCGTGTTCCTGCTCGGCGCCCTGCCGCTGGCGCTGATTCGCTCACCGCGCTGGCGCACCCTGGTACTGGGCCTGGTGTGGAGCGCGCTGCTGCTGGCGCACGCGGCGCTGCTGCAATACCACTGGGTCGCGGGCGTGCCGCTCGGGGCCGACCTGTTCGCGTATTCGAGCGGGGAAGTCGCCGCCACCGTGGCCGGCGGCTGGGCCTTGAGCCCCCTGCTCGGCGTCGCCCTGCTGTCGGCGCTGGCCGTCTTGTGGACCTTGCTGTCGCTGACCGTGCGCCACTGGTGGCCGCGCGCCGGCAGGGGCACGGTGCTGGTCGCGCTCGTCGCCAGCGCGCTGGCGTGGGCCGTGCTGCCGCAGCGCTTTTCGCCGCTGGTCGCGCGCACCGACGCCGACCTGGCCTATCTGGGTAACAAGACCGCCTTCTTCATCGATCACAACATCGCGCGCCTGCAAAACGGACGCGATGACGGCGCGCCCCGTGTCACGGCGCAGGCGCCCTGGTCGGGTCTCGATCCGCGCTACCCGTTCCTGCACGCCGAGCGTACGCCCGATACCCTGGGTCCGCTGTTCACGGTGCGTCCGGGCGCGCCGCCGCCGAACATCGTCTTCATCATCGTCGAAGGCCTGGGCCGCAGCTTCTCCGGTCACGGCGCGCGCCTGGGCAGCTTCACGCCCTTCCTCGACGAACTGGCGGGACGCAGCCTGTATTTCGAAAATTTCCTGGCCGGCCAGGGCCGCACCTTCGGTGTGCTGACCACGGTCTTCGGTTCGCTTCCCTTCGGCGAGAGCGGCCTGGCCGCGCTGGGCGAGAAGCTGCCGCGCCACGATTCGCTGCTGTCGGTGCTGAAAGCCCAGGACTACCGCCTGCGCTTTTATTCGGGTTCGAACCTCGACTTCGACAACGAGGGCCTGTTCCTGCGCCACGCCGGCGTCGACACCCTGGTCAGCGAAGCCGACTTCAAGCCGCCCTACCGGCGCAGCAACGACTGGGGCTATGCCGACCGCGACCTGATGGAGATGGCGCTGGCACGCGAGGCCGCCGCGCCGCAGGGTCCGCATGTCGGCATCATCCAGACCACCAGCATGCACAGTCCGTTCACCTTCCCCGGCAAGGAAGCCTACCTGCGCCGCGCCGCCGACCGCGTACGCGACCTGAAGCTGCCGGACGGGCCGGTCTACGCGAACGGAAGCGAGATCTTCGCCAGCGTCCTGTACACGGACGACGCGCTGCGCATGTATTTCGAGCGCGCGGCGACACTGCCCGGCTTCGCCAACACCATCTTCGTCATCACGGGCGACCATCGCCTGCCGGAGCTGCCGATGGAAACGCGCATCGAGCGCTATCACGTGCCGCTGATCGTGTATTCGCCGCTGTTGAAGGCGCCGCGCAGGATCCGGTCGGTGTCCTCGCAATTCGACATCGCGCCCTCGCTGCTGGCCTTCCTGGCCAATGGCTATGGCCTGAAGTCGCCGAGCGCCGTGACCTGGATCGGCACCGGGCTCGATACCGAGGAGTCGTTCCGCAACCTGCATGCGATTCCGCTCAAGCAGACCAAGAGCGAGTTGAGCGACTTCGTTTCCGGCACCGCCTACCTGGCGCAAGGCCAGCTCTACACGCTGGGCGACGGCATGCAGGTCGACCGCAACGACGACGCCGGCGCCCTGGCGCGTGCCGAGGGCCAGTTCCGCGCCTTCCTGAAGGCGAACGGCACGGCCGGCCGCGGCGAGGCGCTGGCGCCGCGCGGCGCGGCCCTCGCGGCCTACGGCGGCGAACGCACGCTGCGTGGCGTGGCGCTGGCCGCGGCGGCCGGCGACATCGGCGTGACCGGCGTGCGCCGCGCGGGCCAGGCCGGCTTCGAGGCCACCTTCACCAATCACAGCGCGAGCGCGTCGCCGCAGTTCGTGCCGCTGCTGGTCATCAGCAACGAACACGGCCTCGAACTGATGGAAGCCGTGGCCCCGCTGCGCGCGCTCGCCCCCGGCGAATCGGCCACGGTCGGCTGGCAGCCGGACTTGCGCAAGGTCGCGCCGGGCAGTTATTTCGTTTCCGCCCTGCCCGCGCATCCGGCCACCGGCCGCTCGCTCGGCGTCGGCCAGTACCACGTGGCGGCAACGCTATGAAGCGCCTGCTCGCCGGCCTGCTGCTGGCCTGGGCCGCCGCCGCCCACGCCGATGACGGCGCGCCGCGCGCGATCTGGACCTGGGAAGAAGATTCGTACGCGATGCTCGAGCAGAGCGCCGTGGCGGGCCGCGCGATCGCCTTCCTGAAGTCGAAGTCGGTCGATACGGTCTTCCTGTATGCCGATGCCTACGGCGGGCGCAACCTGATCGCGTCGCAGCCGCAGCTCTACCGGCGCCTGGTGCGGCGTTTGCACGCCTCCGGCCTGCGCGCCTACGCCTTGCTCGGCTCGGGCTACCTGAACACCGAGCGCTACGTGCTGCCGAAACACCGGCTCGATGCGCTGGCGATGCTGCAGCGCGTCCTCGACTACAACAAGACGGCGGCGCCGGACGAGCGCTTCGATGGCATCAACGTCGACATCGAGCCGCACATCCTGGCCGAGTGGTCGACCCGCAAGATGGAACTGCTGGCCGAATTCGTCGACCTGTCGGAGGCGCTGATGCGCGCCAAGCGCGCCTCCGGGCAAACGCTGCCGATGGGACCGGCGATTCCGTTCTGGCTCGACGGCTTGAATGTCGACTACCAGGGCGTGACGAAGCCGGTCAGCCAGCATGTGCAGGACCGCTACGACTACGTCGCCCTGATGGACTACCGCGACCACGCGCTGGGCGGCGACGGCATCGTCAGCCATGCGATGGACGAACTGGCGTATGCGGACAAGGTCGGCAAGCAGGTGCTGATCGGCGTCGAGACGCTGCCGAACGCGCTCAAGAAGGTGTCGTTCCAGCACCTGAAGGAAGCCGACATGGAACGCGAGCTGGGGCTGACCGCCAGGAGCGTGGGCGCCATGCCCGCCTTCGGCGGCTTCGTGGTGCACCACTACGGGTCGTATCGCAAGTGGCTGGGGCTGGATTAAGAACCTATCCCAGTAGGGAGGAGGAAGTTGATGACGATGCATGGCAAGCGGGGGCAAGGCGCGAGGAGGCCGCATGGCGAGCCATGCAACGACGAGCAACGCAGCAGCCGCTTGTCAGGCGCGTCAGCAACGACTCATTCCCTACTGGGATAGGTTCTAAGACGGTTGGAAGTGCCCGGCCAGGAAATCGATGAAGGCGCGCGCCCGGGTGGTCTGGTTGCGCTGGCTGGGGTAGTACACGAACAGGTCGGCCGCGGGCAGCGTACATTCGGGCAGCACGATTCTCAGCCGGCCGCTGTCGAGGTATTTGGCCAAATCCCACTCCGACCGGATCAGGATGCCGTGGCCGTCGAGCGCCCAGCCCAGGACGATGTCGCCGTCGTTACTCGATAGCGCGCCGCGTACCTTCACGACCTCGGTATGCTCCCGGTGCTGGAAGCGCCAGATGCCGTAGGCGTCGTCGTTCTGGCGGTGGATGATGCAGCGGTGCTTGGCCAGCTCGGCCAGGCTGGCCGGGGTGCCGTGGCGCTCCAGGTACATGGGCGAGGCGCATAGATAGCGCCGGTTCGACATGATGCGGCGCGCGTTCAGGCGCTTGTCGGGCAGCGTGCCGAAACGGATCGCCAGGTCGAAACCGCTCTCGACCAGGTCGATCGGCTTGTCGGTCACTTCCATTTGCAGCTCCACGTCCGGATACCGGGCGGCAAACTCCGACACCAGCGGCGCGATCGTCGTGCGTCCGAAACCGAGGGTCGCGTTCACCCGCAGCACGCCGCGCGGGGTGGCGCGCCCTTGCGACACCACCTCTTCCATTTCGTCGATCTCGGCCAGCAGCCGGGTGGCATAGCGCAGGTAAGTCGCGCCTTCGCCGGTCAGACTGAGGCTGCGCGTGGTCCGGTTCAGGAGCCGCACGCCGAGCCGGGCCTCGAGCGCGGCCAGGCGCTTGGTAGCCGCGGGCGGGGTCAGGTCGAGGGCACGCGCGGCGGCGGCCAGGCTGCCGTGGCGCGCCACCAGCACGAAAAACCGCATGTCGGAGGACGGTTCGCTCTTCACTTTTTTTCACTTCACAAATGAATCCAGGAGAATTATAGGCCGCCACGCCCGGATTAATCTAGCCTGATTCCACCCGAGGAGACAGCCGTGAAAATTCTGGAAATCCGCGAAAAAACCGTGCCGATCAGTTCGCCGATCCGCAACGCCTATATCGACTTCAGCAAGATGACCCTGAGCCTGGTCGCCGTCGTGACCGACGTGATTCGGGACGGCAAGCCCGTCATCGGCTACGGCTTCAATTCGAATGGCCGTTACGGCCAGGGCAAGCTGATGCGCGAACGCTTCATCCCGCGCATCCTGGAAGCCGATCCGGACTCCCTGATCGACGACGCCGGCACCAATCTCGATCCGCACAAGATCTGGAACTGCATGTTCACCAACGAGAAGCCGGGCGGCCATGGCGAGCGCTCGGTGGCGATCGGCACCATCGACATGGCGATCTGGGATGCGGTGGCCAAGATCGAAGGCAAGCCGCTGTTCCAGCTGCTGGCCGACCGTTACGGCAACGGCACGCCGGATCGCAAGATCTTCGTCTACGCCGCCGGCGGTTACTACTATCCGGGCCAGGACCACGACAAGCTCAAGGACGAGATGCGCAGCTACATCGACCGCGGCTACACGGTGGTCAAGAAGAAGATCGGCGGCGCTTCGCTCGACGAGGACCTGCGCCGCATCGACAGCGTGCTGTCGGTGCTGCAGGACGGCCAGAAGCTGGCGGTCGACGCCAACGGCCGCTTCGATCTCGATACCGCGATCCGGTACGCCAAGGCGCTGTCGCAGTACGACCTGTTCTGGTACGAGGAACCGGGCGACCCGCTCGACTTCGAGCTGCAGGCCACCCTGCGCAACTACTACAAGAACCCGATGGCGACCGGCGAAGACCTGTTCTCGATGCAGGACGCGCGCAACCTGATTCGCTATGGCGGCATGCGCGCCGACCGCGACTGGCTGCAGTTCGACTGCGCCCTCTCGTACGGCCTGGTCGAATACCTGCGCACGCTCGACATGCTGCGCGAGCACGGCTGGTCGCCCAAGCGCTGCATTCCGCACGGCGGCCACCAGATGTCGCTCAACATCGCGGCCGGCCTTGGCCTGGGCGGCAACGAATCCTATCCCGACCTGTTCCAGCCGTATGGCGGCTTCCCGGACGGCGTCAAGGTCGACAACGGCTACATCACCATGCCGGACCTGCCGGGCATCGGCTTCGAAGGCAAGGCCGACCTGTTCGCCGAAATGCAGCAGCTGTCCGCTTGAATCGACCAGGAGAGGACACCCTGGCCGACCTCGGCACCGATCCCGTGGCCCCGAACCGCGCGACGCCCGACGCGCTGCGCGCGCACCTGAAAGCGGAAATCGACAACCGGGCGCCGATCATCGGGAACTCCGGCAGCTACGCGGACTAAGTCTGCACCGGGTGCGCCCGATCATGGCCCGCCAGGGTCGCGCCCTGGAAGCGCGCCATGATCAGGTCAACCGCCGCGCGCACGCCGTTCTCGCCGCGCATCGCGGCGGCAACCGTTTCAGCCCGCGCCGTCATCCGCGGCGAGGCCAGCACCTGGCGGATGCGCCGGGCCAGGCTAGTAGCCGTCACGTTGCGCCGGCGCGCCAGCTTGGCGCCGATGCCGAGGTGACGCAATTCGCCCGCCCAGTGTTCCTGCTCGCTGATGTTGGCGACGATGATCGACGGCTTGCCGGCCAGCGTCGTCGATTGCGTGGTACCGGCGCCGCCATGATGGACGACGGCGCGGCAGCGCGAACAGGCGGTGCGCCGTCGTCCCGAGTTTGGTCTTCCCGAGGATCAGTTCCGCCCTCCCGTGCAGGGTGTGCGGCGCGCCTGTCGTACTATTCCAGCCACATTCGACTTGTTTGGAGAACCTGGAAAATGCTGAAACTTGGAACCGACGACGCACTGGTCGACAAGCTGGGCGCATTGGCGGCACATGTGGTCGAGGAAGCGCTGGCATCGGGACTGGCCTGGGACCAGGCCATCGTCGCCTTCGGTATCGCCAGCAAGGCGATCGCGATGAAGGCCGCCAGCCAGGGCGGCGGCACGCCCGAGCAATGCACGGCGCACGCCCAGGGGCGGCTGCAATTCGGGATGGAGCAGAGTGCGGATGTGCTCAAGGCCTGGCTGAGCTGAGCCGCTCGCAGGGTGGGCACGGCGGACCCACCCCACGTAGAACCGGCCCGTGTCAGTCAGCGACCACGTGCCATACGTCCTTGACCTTGTCGCCCTTGCGCTCGCCCGGCTTGGTATCGTTGGCGAACAGGTAGAGCGGCTTGCCCTTGTAGGCCAGCTGTTTCGCGCCGTCGTCGCGCGTGACGGTCGAGTACGGTGCGGCGATGCGCTCCTCGGTCACGGGGACCGCCGGCCACATCTTGGCGCATGCCTCGTTACAGACGCTCTTGCCCGAACCGGCGCTGTCCTTGTCGAAGGTATAGACCGTCATCCCGGCGGCGTCGGTGAGCACGCCCCCAGCCTTCTTGAATCCCGATTGTGCCAGTGCGGCGCTGCTTGAGAACACGAGTGCGGTGGTCAGTGCTGCGAGTACAGGGTGAATCGCTTTCATGGCAACCTCCTGGGTGACGGTGAAGCGACAGTATAGGCCGTACGGGGGCGAATGGCGCACTTCCGCGTTATCAAAATTAATTGACAGACTTACTAGATAAAGGAGATATTGCTTTTAGTTACGTTTCCTTTCCCTGCTATGCGCTTCATCGTCCCTGCTAGTGCCGCCCCACGCCATGCCGTGGACGTTCCGATTCCTGAAAGGTGGCTTTGAACCAACCCGATTTCTCGCGATACTCCGCAGAGCAGCTAAGGCAAATCCTGACCCGAATCGACACCAGGCGTTTCCCTGAACGCGTCGCGGCAATCCATGCGCGGCTGGCCGAACTCGCGGCCCTGGACCCTGCTGCGCTGCCCGCGGATGGTCGCAACGCGCCGGACGCGCCGCCTGAAATCGCGGGCTTCTGGCGACGTATCGGCGCCTTCCTCATCGATATGCTATTGCTCGGCCTGGTGGGATTCGGCCTGGGCATGGTCATGCATGCGCAGTTCGAGGCCATCGGCGCGTGGGGCCGGGCAATCGGGTTCCTCGTCGCGGTTGGCTATTTCGGCACGATGGAAAGCCGCCTGTTCGACGGCCGCACCTTCGGCAAGCTGGCGCTCGATATCCAGGTCGTGACCACTGCCGGTGCACCGCTCGGCGTCGGTACCGCCCTGCTGCGCTCGGCCGTCTTTCATGTTCCCTACTTCCTGAACAATGCCAGCCTGGGCGCCCGCGCTACGAATCTCGTGCTGCCATCGATCCAGGGGCTGCTGGTCTTCGGGCTGGGCGGCGCAATTACCTATCTGTACGTGTTCAATCGCCGCACGCGCCAATCCGTCCACGACCTGCTCGCCGGCGCCGTCGTCGTCCGTGCGAGAGCGGCGCCGCTGCCGCCGCTTGCGCCCGTGTGGAAAGGTCACATGGCGATCCTCGCCGCCTTGTCCGTACTTGCCGTCGGCACGCTCGCTAACTTCCAGGCGAGGTTCCAGGACAGCGTCCTGCAACCCCTGTTGCTGGTCCGGCAGCAGGTAATTGCGATGCCCGGGGTACGCGATGTCGGTGTCTTCGAGGGGACCAGCTGGGCGACCGGAAACAAGCGGGTGCATTTTTTGACCATCAGGGCAGTGACCGGCACGGCGCCGGCAGACGAGCACGCGCTGGCACGCAGGATCGCGCACATCGCGCTGGCCACCTACCCGGCCGCGCGCCGGCTGGACACCTTGTCGGTGACCCTGGTCCATGGCTACGATATCGGTATCGCCTCGGACTGGAACGCAAAGACCTTCGACGGCCCGCCTGGCGCCTGGCCCCACTGACGCATGGCGCCGTCCCAACCAACAATGGCTGCCTCCCTCGGGCGCACATGGACACGCAGCGAACGGCTGGTGGCCGCCCTGACCATCGTCAATGCGGCGCTGGGTCTTGTCATGTGGTTGATGGCTCTGCTGTCGCGCGGCATCAATGGCAGCCTGCCCCTGCTTGCACTGCTGGGCTTGTTCTCGGGCGTGCTCGCATGGCATGGACGGCCGGGCGGACACGGCGCCGGACTCGTGTTCTATGGGGTGCAGCTCGCCGCCTTCCATTCCTGGCATGCGACCCAGGCATCCCACGTGAGCTGGACCTTCAGCCTGGCGTTTGTCCTGCGCCTGCCGACCGGCATGTTGATCGTGAACGCGTTCGCCGTGGCGATGCTGGCGGCAAGCGCCGCGCTGCTGTGGCGCCGCCTGCGAACAGCGCGCCCGTTTCAGGCAGGGTAAGGGCTTCGCCAGCTCGGCAAGAATCCCGGCTGCTGGTGGCCAGCCTTCCTTAGTGGATGCGGCCAGAATGTGTCAATTCAGCGATTAATTCGTGTTCGAACGTCGAGTCCATCCCGCGCCGTTCCTGCTCGGGTCGATATTCGAAGCTAAGTTTTTGAGCGGACTGCCGGTAAAGAAGTGTCGTATTTGAACGGTAATACTAGTCAGTCCCTTTGGGAAGTCGAGACTGAGCCTGAGGACATGTCTGCATATGCGACCTAGCCCCGTCTCGTGGCCCCATCCCGAGGATTGAGGCCACGACATGAAATTTTATTCATATTGAAGGCTTGGTTCCATAAATTCGTCCTTGATATTTTTTTCGATTTTCTCTCTCTGCAGTCTCACCGAAACAGGGGAGCTTGACACGGAAGTCTTGACGCCAGTTACCGTCAAAGGTAGTCCGAAATGTCGAACGCAAATACTGGCGAACTTTATGATTTCGTGCGGAAAGCATAACCTGAACCGGCTAATCGGGCCCTTTAAAACTGGGGTCTTATCGAGATATCAGGCCGAAGCCTGCCCCGAAGGGCAATGCTTGCACCTTCAGTCAATAAGTTGAAATTAACGCTGAGGCTGCGTCCGAATGTCAGACCTGAAACCTCGTCGTGCTATGACACCTCGGCGTGCTGGGTACCGCAGAGCTTGCTGGCGCTGTCCAGCGGTCTCCGTTACTTGGCATGGGAGAGTCGCGTTAACTGCGGAAATTTTTTTCCACATTTTCATTCTCGAACTCATGAACAAGTGAATATAGCTCGCTTCCACCAGCCTCCACCGCGTCTAGCACGCGTTGCGCTTGCTTGCGAACTGATACGAAGAAAGGTTCTTCTCCAAGTGAAAGTGAAGATTTAATAACTTCTGATAGCAATAATTTTCCAAGGGAAAAATTTTCAATTAAGTAATGCGCGAGAGCGAACTCGAGCTTCATGTTAGGTCGAATCATACTTCTGCCAGAACAATGCCTAATGAAATCCTCTCCCGAAGAAATATTTCGCAGAAATGGAACATGCTCCAACCTCAGTATCTCTAGAAGTTTTTCACGATCATCACATTCATTTTTTTGAATTTTTATTAGTGAATCGCCTTTTCCGTCCATTGATATTCTGTCGCTATAATTCAAGGATACACCTGTCGTTACTGGACTGAATAGAGGAACAATTATTCGTAAAATATAATAGCAATCCTTGGTCGATGTACGATCGAAGGAAAATCCTCTTACGATGTGCTCCGTAGGCTGCATCAATATTAGGTCTTGAATCAGTTCAAAGTCAGTTAAATGATCACATACATAATTTGAAAATTTAGTAACTTTGTTCATTTATCGACCTTTTTTTTGGCTGCACACGAGGATAAATTGCCATAATAACAACCCTCTGAGCAGGAAATAGTTTATTAATTTGAGTGACTCGGGCGTTCGTTAGTCTCGCCGATCCTGTTTAAAGATCATAGATGACAATAGGAATGCCTTATCCGGCCCTTGACTTACATCGGTGCGTATTGCGCCAGCAAAGCCGTAGTGGACTAAGCCATTTAAATCGAAACTCTGTTCGGCATGCAAATCAGGCCGCTTTGCCGCTCTAACTAGTGTCGCAAATGCCGTATGAACTAAAGTGCCATGGACGGCACCGCTACCCTTCCCTACTGTTTCCTCGGCGATTAATGCCATCGCATTCAGTTCGAGAGTCGTTTTATCAATATAACTGTTGCCAGTGAAATATGGGGAATTAGGCTTACCTGCAATAGGTTTAGCCTCGTCACCCCCCCCTCCATAGCTATCGCTTGGACCTTCGGGAAAAACCGTCGTATAACAGCCCAGACCCTCTCTTACACCACATCTTCCATCAGGATCGGTAAACAGATACGGATTGTTATTCGCAAAGTTATAGCGATTAAAGCTGCCTCCAGTATTGGTATCCGTCACCACCGGATCAACGCTCAAAAACCTTCCCGCCACCGGATCATAATACCGATGCTGCATATACACCAGATCCGTCTCCGGATCGTTCACATGTCCCGTGAACCCGATCGCGCTGCCCGTCGTCGTCAAGCCCGCCACTGCGGCCCCCGGCTTGGTGCCCGCCGCCGTGAGTCCATATGGCTCGAACTTGGTCCGATTCGGTTCGGCGCCGGCCTGATTCGTATGCGCCATGGGCAAACCCAGCGCGTCGGTGTGGACGTACTGCCTGGCCCCGTCAACGACCGTCTCGGCAATCTGCTTGTCCTCCAGGTAGACATGCGCCGTCCTGGTCGACGTGGTGCCGCTACATTGGGTGCCCGACAGCGTGGCGCCCGGAACTGGATGCCGCTGAGCGTGCCGGCGCCGTAGCTGTAGGGTCGCGTTGCCGGCTGGCTGCTGGTGGATGTTAAGGCTGTTGGAGACGAAGGTGTCGAGCCGCTTGGTGGTCATGCGGTAGTTCAGGGTGCCGGTACATCTGCAGAGCTTGAGACGGAAGTCTTAACGCCAGTTACCGTCAAAGGTATTCCGACATGTCGAACGCAAATACTGGCGAAATTCATGACTTCGTGCGGAAATCATAACCTGAACCCGCTAATCGGGTTCTTTAAAACAGAGGTCTTGTCGAGATATCAGACCGAAGCCTGCCCGCGAAGGGGAATACTTGCACCTTCATTCAATAGTTGGAATTAACGCTGAGGCTTTGTCCGAATGTCAGACCTGACACCTCGGCGTGGACACCTCTGCGTGATTTGATACCGCGGCGTGATTATTGTAGCGTCCCAATCAGAAATTTATTCCATCTACCCCTCATATACTGAAGTCAAATTCTCAAGAAACTCATCAAATGCTCCGGAAATTTTTTGTGGATTCCCGGCCCCAACAAGTCCGCCTTCAAGATCATGATTCCAATAATAAACTGCCCCTGGCTCTGGTTGGGTATATTGCATGCATATTATATTGCCACCATCTTCGCACCCTATTGGAAAAAAACCAGAAGGTATTCTGCCTTTGTAAACATTATAATTCCATTCGATGCTACAGGATTCCACTGGATCATCGATGCCGAAAAAGTCAAGGATTTTCCCTGTGACCAGCGCACTCTTTATATGAATTTTAAAATATTTTTTTACTGGCCGCCCCCCATTATTCCTCAACAAAAAAGATCGATAGTCAAGTGGGAAATCTATGCTAATTTTTTTTTCCAATCTCCGTATATCGAGCTCGGTTACTGCTTTCCCCGCACCTAAAATCTCTAGAGTCATAAATATACCTATGTTAGTAACATTAAAATGAGGCCTATATTACATGTTATCGTCACTCCAACGTCATTATTCGAGGGGGTATCTTATCCGAACCTTCGCCCGCGTTGCCGACGCCAGCCAAGAATGGCAAAAGATTCAAGATAAAATCTTGTACCGCTAGTGCTCCATTAGTAGCAGTTGCAGGTTTGTTTCCAGTGAGTACGTCCGCAGCGGTATCGCCAGCCACCGCTGCCAGTAGTGCAGCAGTGGCTGCTCGAGCAAGTGCCGCCCCACCTGAGTGCCCGGTTTTTGCGTGCACATCTGTAGGTACGAGTTGCATAGTTTTTTCGTCTTCATGGTGATGCCAAGTAAATCCCTTCGGGGTTTCCGTGAGGCCGGCAGCGGCGTTCGCTGCGGCGAAATCGCTAACCTTACCTGTCTGTGTGATTGAGACAGTTTTAATCGCCACACTGGAAAAGTCGGGGAAACCAGCCTTAAAAGGAATTCCAGTTACAGGGTGAACGCTAATACTTCCATTTCTTAGCGAGAGACCTAGGGCTCTATACTTTTCGATAGCACTGCGACCGTCTGGATCACTATACTTATAAGGACTGCTATTCGCATAGTTGTAGCGATTGAAGCTCTTTCCGCTAATCCAGTCGGTCACTACAGGATCAACACTCAAGAATCTCGCTGCAATTGGATCATAATACCGCTGCTGCATATACACCAGATCCGTCTCCGGATCGTTCACATGTCCCGTGAACCCGATCGCGCTGCCCGTCGTCGTCAAGCCCGCCACCACGGCCCCCGGCTTGGTGCCCGCCG
>Ga0213835_100073_pt1 | contig 143304 bp, 148 predicted proteins | sample SWPATP01_FD_160576 | JGI IMG/M metagenome (GOLD analysis project Ga0213835, IMG submission 160576) | Coastal seawater microbial communities from Marineland, Florida, United States - SWPA TP0 #1 | ecosystem: Environmental > Aquatic > Marine > Coastal | place: USA: Florida | collected 2016-08-05 | reverse complement strand
GCCCGCACTGCCGTAGAACATGGCGACGTATAATCCGCAAAAATCTGCCAAAGTAGTGCTAGGCAAACCCCACGAACCGCGCTGCCTCGCTCACCGCGCGGCGGGTGATTTTGACAGGGTTGGCGGGAAAATCGGGATCGGGCCAGCCCATCGCCACCGCTTTCATGATGACCTGATCGTCAGGGATCGAGGCATGTTCGCGCACCACCGGGCTTTGCATGATGCCTTGCGAATTGATGACGCAGCCAAGGCCCTTGCTCCATGCCGCATTGACAAGTGCGGTGGTCACAGCGCCGCAATCGAACACGGTGTCGTCCGCATCCGAGAGTTCCTTGTCATAGGTGACTATCACGCAGACCGGCGCATCGAACTGGCGAAAGCCGCGCAGCACCCAGTCCTGGCGGGCTTCCTTGTCGTCACGCGCAATGCCCATGGCTTCGAACAGCTGGACCGCGCAGCCCACTTGCCGGTCGCGGTGGACGCCTTGGAACGGGTGGCCCTTGCGAAACTCGCGGCTGTCGGGCTCGCCTGCGAGGATCCGCTCGGTGTTGCCCTTGCGGATGCGGTCGAGCGGCTCTCCGGTGATGACATGGAAGTGATAGGGCTGGGTGTTCATCGACGAAGGCGAGCGCATCGCCATTTCGAGGATTTCCTCGATCAGCGCGCGCGGCACCGGCTTATCAAGATAGCCGCGGATGCTGCGCCGCCCGAGGACAACCTCGGCGTAGGTCTGTTGCGGATTGCCGCTCATGTTCGTCTCTCCCGAATCTGTTTCGGGCCGAGGGGTAGCGCAAGCTTGGTGCGGTTCAAAGGACGCTACGGCACGCCCGCAAGCCTCAGGCTGCTTCGGCCAGTTGCATCTCCAGCCGGTCCCAGATTTCGACCAGCGCGGCGGTCAGCTCGTCCATCATCGCCTCGGTATGGGCAGGGCCGGGGGTGAAGCGCAGGCGTTCCGTGCCGCGCGGCACGGTGGGGAAATTGATCGGCTGCACATAGACGCCGTATTCGGCGAGCAGGATATCGCTGATCTTCTTGGCGCGCACTGGATCGCCCACCATCAGCGGCACGATGTGGGTGACGCTGTCCATCACCGGCAGGCCAGCCTCGGCAAACTTGAGTTTCAGCATGGCAGCGGCCTGCATCTGGGCGTTGCGTTCGACGCTGCTCTCTTTCAAGTGCCGCACCGAGGCGAGCACGCCTGCCACCAGAACGGGTGAAAGCGAGGTGGTGAAGATAAAGCCCGGCGCGTAGGAGCGGATGCAATCGACCACCTTGGTGCTGGCCGCAATATAGCCGCCCATCACGCCGAACGCCTTGCCCAGCGTTCCTTCGATAATGTCGATGCGGTGGGCTGCATTATCGCGCTCCGAAATCCCGCCGCCGCGCGCGCCATACATGCCGACCGCGTGGACTTCGTCGATATAGGTCAAGGCGTTGTATTTCTCGGCGAGATCACAAATGGCATGGATTGGCGCCACATCTCCGTCCATCGAATAGACGCTTTCAAAAGCGATCAGCTTGGGCGTTTCGGGGCTTTCTGCTGCGAGCAGTTCTTCGAGGTGCGCCACATCATTGTGGCGAAACACCCGCTTGGGACAGCCCGAATTGCGGATGCCGGCAATCATGCTGGCGTGGTTGAGTTCATCGGAAAAGATCACGCAGCCCGACAGCAATTTCGCCAGCGTCGAAAGCGTTGCATCGTTCGAGACATAGCCCGAAGTGAACAGCAATGCGGCATCCTTGCCATGCAGATCGGCCAGTTCTGCTTCAAGCTCCAGATGGAAATGGGTGTTGCCGCCGATATTACGCGTGCCGCCTGAGCCTGCGCCCACATCATGGAGCGCGGCTTCCATCGCGCCGATCACTTTTTCGTGCTGGCCCATGCACAGATAGTCATTGGAACACCACACTGTGATCGGCTTGGGCCCATTATGCCCGTGAAAACACCGCGCATTGGGATAGGCGCCCTTGTTGCGCATGATGTCGATGAACACACGATAGCGACCTTCTTCGTGAAGGCGGTCAATCGCGGCATCGAAGATCTGATCGTAATTCACGTAGGCGGCTCGTCTCGTTGCGTCCTTGGGTCAAACCACTATCCAGCCCAAAGGTTTCTGGAGCATTCCTAAAGGGGGCAGGGATATTTGGCCAGTCAGGATGTTTGCGATTGCTTTGGACAGGGTAAGCAGGTTTTTCGATCAATCGCCATTGCAGCAGCGCTCAGAATTGTTCTGCATGAGCGAAACCGCGGGCTGCCAGAGCATTTTCAAGGCCAGCGGCGCTTTCAACCGGGCCGGTGATGACAAAGCGATTGGGAAGGGCTGCTGCCATGTCCTGCCCTTCGACGAGATGCGCGATGCGCCGCGCGATGCCTTGCGCGCCGTCCACCAGCGCCACATCAGGGCCGAACACGGCGCCCAGTTCGTCTGCCAGCAGCGGGAAATGCGTGCAGGCGAGCACCAGCGTGTCAATCGCCTCGCCCCCCGGCATAGCGCGCAGGCGGTCTGCAATCGCGCGCAGCGGCGCAGGATCGACAGGAGCCCCGCGCAGCTTGGCCTCGGCAAGACCCACGAATTCGGGCGCGGCAATGCGCAACAGCTTTGTCCCATTGGCGAACTCTGCCTCCAGCCTGTCCACATAGGCTTGGCGGATCGTTGCCTCGGTTCCGATCAGCCCAATCGTGCCGGTTTTGGTTTGTGCGGCGGCGGGCTTGATCGCGGGAACTGTGCCAACAACCGGCACTTCTAGCACCTCACGCACCATGCCAAGCGCAATGGTGGAAGCGGTGTTGCACGCGATACAGACAAGGCGCGGGCGAAACCGCTCCGCCATGCGCCCCAGCAACCCCGCGACCCGCGCGGCGATTTGCGGCTCAGTCTTGCTGCCATAGGGCAGTCCGGCAAGGTCTGCAGCGTAGATGACCGGCGCATGGGGCAGGATTTCGCGCAAGGCATCATAGACCGTCAGCCCGCCAACGCCGGAATCGAAAATCAGGATGGGGGCAGATGCCGTGATTTCCAAAAAAATCTCCGTTCAGGCTAAGCTTGCCCAAGCCTTGTCTTTCTTTTGGCTTTGAGGGCGCTAGAAGAACTGCAGCCCTTCGACAAGGTCAGGGCAAACGGGATGGGGTATGATGGACGTTTTTCTTGCCGCGATGCTGGGGTTCTTATGCGGCTCGGTCCCCTTCGGCCTGATCCTGACGCGCGCCGCTGGCTTGGGGGATGTGCGGCAGATCGGCAGCGGAAGCATCGGGGCAACCAATGTGCTGCGCACCGGTAACAAGGGGCTGGCAGCGGCCACTGTTCTGCTGGATGGGTTGAAAGGCGCCGCGCCCGTATTGGTGGCCGCCCAGTTCTGGCCCGGCATGGAAGGGCTTGTCGCGGTCGCAGCAGTGGCAGGGCATTGCTTCACGCCCTGGCTCGCGTTCAAAGGAGGCAAGGGTTTCGCCACCGCCGCCGGGGTGCTCGCTGCGCTGGCATGGCCTGCGATGCTCGCTTGTGCGGCAATTTGGGCGATCACGCTTTATCTCAGCCGGATTTCAAGCGTGTCTTCAATGACAAGCGTGATCGCATCGCCCGTGGTGGCGTGGTCGCTGGGTTACCCCCAAGTCATCGCTCCGCTGATTGCCATCGCGGCTATCGTGATGGTCCAGCACCGCGCCAATATCGGGCGGCTGATGCGCGGGGAGGAGCCGCGCGTGGGGGCCAAATCATGAAATCTCGGCGCATCTGATGGAGCACGAGGGGTCGCAGCCGGTGCTCTCGCAGAAAGAAGCCTTCGCGCGCATTCGCCTGCTGCGTTCGCCCAATATCGGGCCGATTTCCTATCGCCAATTGCTGGGGCGGTTCGGTAGCGCTGCCGCAGCGCTGGATGCGCTGCCTGATCTGGCGAGCCGGGGGCGCGGGCCCTATCGGCCAGCCAGTGCCGAGAGTATCGAGCGTGAAGTGGCTGCCGTGCGCAGGGCAGGCGCGCGCTACCTGTTTCACGATCAAGGCGATTACCCCGCGCTGCTGGCAGAACTCGATTCCGCCCCGCCGATCATCACCTGTCGGGGGCGGCTGGAGCTTGCGTCCAACCCTTGCGTGGCGATGGTGGGCGCAAGGAATGCGAGCGCTGCTGCCGTCAAGCTGGCGCGCGAATTCGCCGCACACCTCGCCTCGGCAGGGTTTACTGTCGTATCCGGGCTTGCGCGCGGAATTGACGGCGCAGCGCATGAAGGCGCTTGTCCAAGCACCATCGGGGTGATCGCAAGCGGTATCGACATCGCCTACCCGCCGCAGCACGCCGATTTGCAAGAGCGCATCGCGAGAGAGGCTCTGCTGATTGCCGAGCAACCCCCCGGGACCGAGCCGCGCGGACGGCATTTCCCCTCGCGCAATCGCATCATTGCAGGCCTCGCCAGCGGCACGCTGGTGGTGGAAGCCGCGCCGCAATCGGGCAGCCTCATCACCGCGCGGCTTGCCGGCGAGGCGGGCCGCGAAGTCATGGCAATCCCCGGCTCGCCGCTCGATAGCCGCGCGCTGGGTTGCAATCAGCTCATTCGCGAAGGCGCGGTGCTGGTGCAGAGCCCCGAAGATGTGATCGAACTGCTCGAAAGTTTCACAGGGGCGCCGCGTTCGCGCTTTCGTGTTGCGGATGACACGAGCAATTACGACTATGCCGAATTGGCCGAAGCCGAAACGGGCGAGGGGGCAGAGGCTATTGCCGGATTGCTGAGCACTGCGCCTGTCACGATTGATGAACTGATCCAGCAAACCGGCGCCAGCGCGGCGGCGGTGCATCTGGCCTTGCTGGAACTGGAACTGGCGGGCGAGATCATCCGTCATTCGAGCGGCAGCGTCAGCCTCGCCAGTTAAAGCGCGCGCAGCCCCCTTGCATAAGCGGCTTGACCGCGCATAAACCCTCGCCCCACTCTCGCGCGTATACGCACGTAAGGAAATCCGACCTCTCTCATGCAGCTTGTTATTGTTGAATCGCCTGCCAAGGCGAAGACCATCGAGAAATATCTGGGCAAGGACTTCAAGGTTCTCGCCTCCTATGGCCATGTCCGCGATCTGCCGCCCAAAGATGGCAGCGTGAAGCCGGAAGAGGATTTCGCGATGGAGTGGGAGCTTTATCGCGACAAGCAGAGCCGGTTCAAAGAAATTGCCGATGCCGCCAAGGGCGCCACCCGGCTGGTGCTGGCAACCGACCCAGACCGCGAAGGCGAGGCGATCAGTTGGCACGTGCAGGAATTGCTAGCGAAAAGGAAGGCGCTCCCCAAATCGGTGGATCGGGTGACGTTCAATGCGATCACCAAGCAGGCCGTGACCGAGGCAATGGCGCGGCCGCGCCAGCTCGATAAGCCGCTGATCGATGCCTACCTTGCGCGCCGGGCGCTCGATTATCTGTTCGGCTTTACCCTCTCGCCGGTGCTCTGGAGGAAGTTGCCGGGAGCCAAATCGGCAGGCCGCGTGCAGTCGGTTGCGCTGCGCCTGATTGTGGATCGCGAGCGCGAGATCGAAGCTTTCCGTGCGGACGAATACTGGAGCGTGACCGCGCAGCTTCAGCACGACGGCACGGATTTTACCGCGCGGCTGGTGCGGTTTCGCGGGGAAAAACTCGACAAGCTTTCTTTGGGGGCAGAAGGCATTGCACTGGAAGCCAAGGCGGCGGTCGAGGCCGGGCGCTTCACTGTCGAAGGGGTTGAGACAAAACCTCTAAAGCGCAATCCCGCGCCGCCGTTCACCACCTCCACGCTCCAGCAGGAAGCTGCGCGCAAGCTGGGCTTTTCCGCGCAGCACACCATGCGGCTGGCGCAATCGCTCTATGAAGCAGGCGCGATCACTTACATGCGCACCGATGGCGTGCAGATGGATGCAGGTGCGATTGCCGCTCTGCGCGATGCCATTGGCAAGCGTTATGACAGCAGCTTCCTTCCCGAAAAGCCGCGTTTTTACAGCACCAAGGCAAAGAATGCTCAGGAAGCGCACGAAGCGATCCGTCCGACCGATTTCACTCGTGATAAAGTGGGGAGCGGGGATGAAGCCAAGCTTTACGACCTGATCTTCAAGCGCGCCATGGCCAGCCAGATGTCAGCCGCGCAATTGGAACGCACCACTGTTACCTTGCGCGATGCGACCGGGAGCCACGAACTGCGTGCGACAGGCCAAGTGATCCGCTTTGCCGGCTTTCTAGCGGTTTATCAGGAAGGCTTTGACGATAGCGACGAGGATGAGGACGGCCTCTTGCCCATGCTGAAATCGGGCGATTGCCCGGCCAAGCGCGCGGTTGAGGCGACCCAGCATTTCACCCAGCCGCCGCCGCGCTTTTCCGAGGCCAGCCTGGTCAAACGCCTTGAGGAACTCGGCATCGGGCGGCCTTCGACCTATGCCTCCACCATCCAGACCCTGCGCGACCGCGCCTATGTCCGGATGGAGAAAAATCGTTTCTTTGCAGAGGAGAGTGGGCGGCTGCTCACAGCTTTTCTCGAACGCTTTTTCCCCACCTATGTTGCTTATGATTTCACCGCCGGCATGGAGGATGAACTCGACATCGTCTCGGACGGAGGCGAGGATTACAAGGCGCTGCTCGCCCGCTTCTGGCGCGACTTCAAGCCCAAGGCGGATGAGGTGATGGAGAAGCTGCCCTCGGAAGTGACCGAGGCGCTCGATGAATATCTCTCCGATTTCCTGTTCCCCCCGCGCGAGGACGGCACGGATCCGCGCGCCTGCCCGCTATGCGCGGCCGAAGGGCGCGAGGGCGGGCGGCTTTCTTTGCGTGGGGGCCGCTTTGGCGCTTTTGTCGCCTGTGCCAATTATCCCGAATGCAAATACACCCGCCGCTTTGCCCAGCCGGGCGGCACGGGCGAGGCCAGCGCGGAAGACGGCGTGATGGGCCAGCATCCCGAAACCGGGATCGACATTGTCCGTAAGACCGGCCGCTTTGGGCCCTATGTGGAAATGGGAACAGGCAAGGAAGCCAAACGCGCCAGCATTCCCAAGGATTTGGACGATTTCGATCTCGATTGGGCGGTCAAGCTGCTCGATCTGCCGCGCATCATCGGCGCGCATCCCGATACGGGTCTCGAAATCGAAGCCAATATAGGGCGTTACGGGCCATATCTGCGCCATGATGGCAAGTATGGCAAACTCACCAACACGCGCGAGGTCTTCGAGGTCGGTATGAACCGCGCGGTTGATATTCTGGCGCAGGCTGCCAATCGCGGGGCAGGCGGGGGCCGCGCTAAGGCCGAACCGATTGCCAGCCTGGGGGAACATCCCACCAGCGGCGGCGCGATTACAGTCATGCCGGGCCGCTATGGCCCCTATGTCACCGACGGCACCACCAATGCGACCATTCCCAAGGACACGAAGCCCGAGGACGTGACCCTTGCGCAAGCGATCGAGTTGATCGATGCGCGCGCGGCCAAGGGCCCTGCCAAGGGCAAGAAGAAAGCTGCGCCCAAAAAGAAAGCCGCCGCCAAGAAGAAGGCGGCTCCCAAGAAGGCTTCTGCCAAACCCGCCTAAAGCTGTGCGCGCATCCGGCGTGCGCGGGCTTGCGGGCTGGGATGGGTTTGCAGCCATGGCACTCCGCCGCCGCTGCTGCCGCTCCCCAGCTTTTCCAGCGCGGTGACAGCGGCCATTGGCTGGTAGCCGTTGTTGCGCATGAAACCGAGCGCGTAGTCATCGGCCTCACGTTCATGCTGCTGGCTGTGCTGGGCGCCGATCACTTGTGTGAACAATTGTGACAATTCCCCGCTGGCCAGCTGGCCCACGGTTCCTCCGGCCCCTTGTGCAGCACCAAGCGCCGCCCGTTTGCGCAAGGCTCCCTGCATCCGCCGCCGGGTGTGATCGCGCTGCACGTGGCCAATTTCATGGCCGATCACATAGCGGATCTCGTCGTCGGTGAACTGATCCATCAGGCCCGAGAAAATCCGGATCGTGCCATTGGCCATGGCAAAGGCGTTCACATCGGGCACGAGATAGGTCTGAATATCAAGATCGAGCCCGTCATAATTATCCAGCCCTTCGGTCAGGCTGGCCAGCCTGCGGGCGTAAGGATCATTGGGCGGGGCGAGCGGGTTTTCGCGGTCCATCTGCGCGCTCATTTGGTCGAACACCGGGCGCATGCCTTCAGCGGTGAGCATTTCGGCCGCTGCCAGATCACGCGCGGAATCGAGAAGATTGCGCAGCCTGAGCTGTGCCATCGCAGGCGTCGCAAAACTGATCCCGCCGAGCAGCGAGCCCAGCACGAGCAATTGCCGCCGCGACAGGGTTGAGGGGGTATGGCTCATCAGGTGCGCTCCCTTGACGTTGATTATCGGTTCGAAGTTCGGCTCCACCGGTTGAATTGGGCCTTAACATCATGCTCTGCCAAAAGCACCCAGCGACCAGCAGCCGCGGCGTTGGTAAATCGTCAAGCTTTGATGCTTATCACGATTCCTTGAGGAACTCGGGGATGCGTCAACGTGATCGAGATTGAAGTCCAGAACGAGACCCACCAGAGCCAGTCGCGGCTGCGCTTTGCCGCGGTGCCGCGCATTGGCGAAGGCATTCGCCTGCGCGAACCCGATGGCATGTGGGCAAGCTATGATGTGATTGATGTGTGGTATCAGAAGGCCGAATTTGGCGATGTCTGGATGCCCTATCTCCACGTCCGCATCACGCCGGGTGAGGGCATGGGCGGCGAGGAGCACGAGCAATATGGTCAGTATGACGCTCCCGGCAGCGTCTATGGCGGGGAGTACGAGCCATTCAAAATCTGATCAAACGCAACACCGGCCCGCATCGCAGAGCGGCTTCGGATGGACGCACGCTCGCTGAAAAGCTGGCGGCTGCCGAAGGCGCTGAGCCGGTCGCAGTGCCCGATGATGCACGCGCGGCGCTCGACGCGGCGGCTCCGCCCCAGCCTGAGACGGCAGGCGATGAAACCGATGCGATTGTCGCTGCCGCCAAGGCGATGCGCGATCGCTATGCCCCGGCCGCTGCACCTGCGGCGGCGGCGAAAGTGTGCCTGATCGTCGATGACAGCCGGGTGATCCGCAAGGTGTCCTCCAAGATCGCGCGCAGCCTTGGCTATGTGCCGCTGGAGGCCGAAAACGGCGAGGAAGCGCTTGCCCGCTGCAAGCAGGCGATGCCCGATCTTGTGCTGACCGACTGGAACATGCCGGAAATGGACGGGATCGAGTTCGTCAGCAAACTGCGCGCTATCCCCACGCCGAAAGAGCCGGTGGTGGTGTTCTGCACCTCAAACGGCGAGGCGAAGGACATCCACGCCGGGATTTCAGCAGGCGCGGATGATTATATCGTGAAGCCCTTCGATGAAGCCGCGCTCAAAGCCAAACTGGAGAAACTGGGGCGGGGGTGATCTTTCCGTCCGCCGTCACCCCAGCATAAGCTGGGGCCTAGGGCTATGAGCCGCCTTGCTGGCAACGGCAGAGCCCGGCCGCTTGAGGTCCCAGCTTACGCTGGGATGACGGGGCTAGATTAGCGGCATTTCCCAACCGTCACCCCGGACTTGATCCGGGGCTGGGTTTAAAGCGCTGGCAGGATGTTTTGCGATTCAAGCTTGTCTGCGAGCCGCTGGCAAATTCTGCTCAAGCAAACCGCCTTCCAAGCTGTTTTTTCAAGGTCTTTTAGGGTAAATGGGAATTGCCTTCGTTGTATCGCGCCCTTTTTTCCTATGTCGAAGTCCTCAAATACAATCCAACTCGAGTCTACGTCCATTTTTGCATGCGCCATCAGATTTCGGAGATCCGCACCTTCGTCGAAGCGGGTGAAAAACCTCTCAGCTGTGTCTTGATACGGCTTCAGCGGCTCCGACGAAAAAACACTGCGAAGGTACGATAATTTTTGGCCGTGTTTGTACGGATAAGTGTCTCTTATATCTGCGTACTCGGGCAGTTTTGAAGACCTCAAAGCCAACTCAGCGAGGCGAGTTTCAACGTATCCGTGTGCCGATACAATAGCTCCACGGAAAAGTAGGGCTGCTTCAATATATTCTTTGGGAGCCCAAGGGTTTACTTCAATTGCGTAGGCACTTCGCATCCACCAGATGCGGGGTGGACGCAGATAATCCTCAATCCGACCTTGAGGCTGTTCTCCCATCACCGCACCCAATCAAGCCCGATTTCCTCGAACAATTCCTTGTCCTCGGCCCAGTTCTCCAGCACCTTGACGTGGAGGAACAGGTGCACTTTCACCCCCAACACCTCAGCGAGTTCCTTGCGCGCTGCCTCGCCAATCGCCTTGATCTTGGAGCCCCCCTTGCCCAGCACAATCGCGCGCTGGGTGTCGCGGGCGACTACGATCTGCTGGTGGATTTCCACGCTGCCATCGGGGCGGTTCACATATTTCTCGGGCCGCACCGCGCTGTCATAGGGAAGTTCTTCGTGGAGCTGCTGATACAATTGCTCGCGGGTGATTTCAGCCGCCAGCAGGCGTTCGGAGGCATCCGAGACCTGATCTTCGGGATACATCCAATCGCCTTCGGGCATCATCCGGGCGAGGGTGTCTTTGAGTTCCCCCACGCCTTCGCCGGTTAGCGCCGAAACAAAGTAGATTTCGGCAAAATCGACCTTGCCCGCCAATTCCTGCGCGAGCGCCAATAGCGGCTCTTTCTTGGCGCGATCAACCTTGTTGAGCACCAGAATCTTGCGCTCCGGACGGCCTGCCAAGGCTTCCAGCAGAGGCTCCAATTCATGGCGGCGCTGCTTGATCGGATCGACCATCAACAGCACCGCATCAGCGGCCTCTGCCCCTTCCCACGCTGCATTCACCATCGCGCGATCAAGCCGGCGGCGCGGGGCGAAGATGCCGGGGGTATCGACAAGGATCATCTGCACGGCCACGCCGTCCACCTCGTGCAGCGCAATGCCCAGCATCCGCGCCCGCGTGGTCTGCGCCTTGGCAGAAGTGATGGCGACCTTCTGGCCGACCAACTGGTTCACCAAAGTCGATTTGCCCGCATTGGGCGCGCCGATCACGGCAACAACACCGCAGCGGGTGGGGGAATTATCAGTCATGTCCTCGTTCTGTCCGTCTCGCTTGGGCGTGCCTCAGGCCTCACCCGAATTGTTCAATGAAAGCTTTGGCGGCGAGCCGTTCGGCCTCGCCTTTGCTGGTGGCGCTGGCCTCGGCCTCGCCCACATTCTTGATCGAAACCCTTACAGTAAAGCGCGCGGCGTGATCGGGGCCGCTCCTTTCGACCACTTCGTAAACCGGCATGGCGCGGCGATTGCCTGCGGCCCATTCCTGCAGCGCGCTTTTGGGGTGTTTGGCGCGGCCCACATCGCCTTTGAGATCGTGTTCCCACAGCCGGTAGATCACATCGCGGGTGGCATCAAAGCCTTGTTCGATAAAGCTTGCACCGATCAGCGCTTCCATCACATCACCGAGGATCTTGTCGCTGTCCTTGCCGCCATCATCGCGCGCCTGCTTGCCCAGCCGGATGTGATCAGGCGCGCCGATGCGGCGGGCAATCCGCGCACAGGTCGTGCCGCTGACGAGCGCGTTCAAACGTTGCGAGAGCTTGCCCTCTGGCCCATCGCCTGCGCGGTAAAGCCATGCCGCGACCGCAAGGCCCAGCACGCGATCACCCAGGAATTCGAGCCGCTGGTAATCCTTGGCCATGGCCTCATTGGGATTGCCGCTGTTGCCGTTGAAACTGCCATGAGTGAGCGCTTCGAGCCAACGCGTGTCGTCAGCGACACGAAAGCCGAGCCCGTCCAGCCAGTCGCGGGTCTGTTTTTCAAGCTCGATCACAGGCGAGTTCCGATCCGTTCCCAGCGCGCAGCGGCAAACCATGTCCACGGGCGCAGCCATTCAGCGCTGCCATTGGTCGACCAAGCGATGATGGTGGCGCGGCCCACCAGATTGTTCATCGGCACCATCCCGACCCCAAAGCCGGCCACAGCCGGAAAGCGGCTATCCTGCGAATTGTCGCGATTATCGCCCATCACGAACATCGCGCCTGCTGGTACAGTGACAGGAGCGAAATTATCTGCTGTCGAAGTGCCGAAATCCACCACATTGTGGGCTCGTCCATCCGGCAGCGTTTCGGCAAAGCGGGTGTAGCGGCACAAGCGCACGCCGTCTGCGCGGCGTTCCTCGCGCCCGCCCCAAGCACAGCCTGTGTTGGGAGAAAGCGCAATCTCGAAATCGGCCACGCGCCTGAGTGGCAAAATCTCCCCGTTCAGCACAACCTGACCATCAACCACCGCAATGCTGTCGCCGGGCAGGGCGATCACGCGCTTGATATAATCAGTGCCATCGACCGGATGCTTGAAAATCACCACATCGCCGCGTTCAGGATTGCTGGAAAAAACGCGGCCTTCGGGCAAGGGCAGGCGCACAGGCAGCGAGTGGGCCGAAAAGCCATAGGGCCATTTTGCCGCAAGCAGATAGTCGCCATTGACCAGAGCAGGCACCATGCTTTCCGATGGAATCGTGAAGGGCGAGAAAACGAAGCTGCGGAAAATCAGCACGGCCAGCACCAATTGTCCGATAAACAGGGCAAATCCGCCCCAGGTTTCGTGCGCCTGGGACTTGTCCGGCTGAACGGGCGGATTGGGGGGCATCAGAGATTGGGGCTTAACATCCATCGCCTTCCCCCTTACTCGCACCTCGACAATCTAGCAAAGGGTGTGCAGCTCATGGGCTCATCGGGGGGATCAGTGGCGGCGGATCGCGCGGCAATCTGGCAGCGGCTTCACGCGATGGAGCGGCCCGCTTTGCGTGATCTGTTCAGCGCTGATCCGGCGCGCACAGACATGATGTCGACGCGGCTGGAGATTGCCGGCGAGGGCGAAGCGGGGGGCGCGGGCGGGCTGAGCTCAGGCATGCTGATCGACTGGTCGAAAACGCATCTGGATGAAGCGGCGCTGGTGGCTTTCGAGGACCTCGCCGAGGCAAGCAGTTTTGCCGCCGCGCGCGAGGCGTTGTTCAATGGCGGCATCGTCAACCCCACGGAAGGCCGCGCTGCCACCCACGGCGCGATGCGCGGCAGCGGAACGCCGGCACAAGTTGAAGAGGCCGAAGCGCTGCTTGCCCGCATGGGGATGCTGGTCGAGGCCATTCACGAAGGGGCCTTGGGCGAGATCAAGCACTGCATCCACATCGGCATTGGCGGCTCGGCCTTGGGCCCGGCCCTGGCGATTGATGCGCTGACCCGCGATCTGGCGCTGGTCGATGTCCATGTCGTGTCGAATATTGATGGGCTCGCCCTTGAACAGGCCTTCGCTGCCTGCGATCCGGCGACCACGCTGATTGCGGTCGCGTCCAAGACCTTCACCACTATTGAGACAATGACCAATGCGGCGAGCGCGCTCAAGTGGCTGGGCGAAAATGGCGTGTCCGATCCCGGCGGGCGGGTGGTGGCGCTGACAGCGGCGCCGGAAAAGGCGGTCGAATGGGGCGTGGATGAAACCCGCGTGCTGCCTTTCCCTGAAAGCGTGGGCGGGCGCTATTCGCTGTGGTCGTCGATCGGCTTTCCGGTGGCACTGGCGGTGGGGATGGAGGATTTCGCCGCGATGCTCGCAGGGGCCAAGGCGGTGGACGATCATTTCCGCACTGCTGAGGGGCGGGCGAACGCGCCGCTGATGGCGGCCTTTGTCGATCAGTATTACGCGCGGCTGATGGGTTGTCAGACCCGCGCGGTGTTTGCCTATGACGAACGCCTCGCGCTGCTGCCCGATTACCTCCAGCAGCTTGAGATGGAATCGAATGGCAAGGGCGTGAAGGCCGATTGCAGCGCGCTCGATGGGCCGACGGCTCCCATCACATGGGGCGGGGTGGGGACAGACGCGCAGCACGCGGTGTTCCAATTGCTGCACCAAGGCACGCACATCATCCCTGTCGATTTTATTGCCAGCATCGCGCCGGGAGACGCGCTTGATCCCGCCCACCACCGCAACCTTCTGATGAATTGCCTCGCCCAAGGCGCAGCTCTCATGGCGGGCAAGCCGAGCGATGATCCGGCGCGCGCCTATCCGGGGGATCGCCCGTCCACGACCTTCCTTGTCGATGATCTCGATGCCGCGATGTTCGGCGCGCTGATTGCCTTCCACGAACACCGCACTTTTGCGAACGCGGTGCTGATGGGGATCAACCCGTTTGATCAGTTCGGCGTGGAATTGGGCAAGCAAATGGCCAAGGCGATCGACAGCGGCGAGGGTGATTTCGACCCTTCGACAAAGGCGCTGATGAAAGCCGCTGGTTTGAACTAGGCTCTGCTGCAATCGCACGCGGCCCTTCGCAGTGTGCTTGCGGCGACAATGTTACAGGACTATTGCGGCGTTCCCCCCTCTTTCGCCGGTTCCGTGCGGAGCATATACACAAGGATCGCTCGTTTGAGTGAAGTTCCCGTTGCAGCGCAATCCCCCCAGCCTGCGCCAATCACCCGCGTTCAGGAAAATATCCTCGCACGCAGCGAACGCCGTTTGCTGAACTGGATTTGTGCGCGGCTGCCCGCTTGGGTGACGCCCGATATGCTGACGCTGGTTGGTATGGTGGGGGCCTTTATGGTGTTCGCTGGCTACGGCACCAGCAATCTGGGCGGTGAGTGGCTGTTGCTCACCATCGCAGGCTATTGCGTCCAATGGTTTGGCGACAGCACTGACGGCAGCCTTGCGCGTTTTCGCAAGATCGAACGGCCGCGCTATGGCTATTTCCTCGATCATAGCTGCGATGGGCTGGCGACCACGCTGGTGGTGGTGGGCATGGGTTTACGCCGCATGTTGCCATGGAATTCGCTCTGGTGGCGCTGGCGGGCTATTTGCTGCTGTCGATTCACGCATTTCTGTCGGTGCGTGTGCTGGGCGAATTGAAGCTGTCCTACCTCAACGCCGGGCCGACCGAGCTGCGTTTTATCCTGATTGCCTTTACCATTGCGATGATGGTGGTGGGCCCGGATGCGCCGCGCTGGCCAAGCCCGGTGGGCTCGGTCAATGGCTTTGACATTTTTACAGGGATTGTCGGCTTGGTGCTGATCACGCTGTTTGTGGTGCAGACCTTTGTGACCGCGCGGCGTCTTGCTGTGATGGAGCCGCCGCGCAATGGGGAATGGCGCCAGCCTTGACTTTGCGGGGCTTTGCGCCCACATGGCCCGCAACGAAGCGCGCTAGCCAAGCGTGAAGCGGCGGATATCTTCAAAATCATCCGCCCCGGCCGCGCCTCGGTTTTTTCTTAAGACTTCCCTTTTCACGCGGGCGGTTTCAACCCCCGCGCCGCGCAGCCCATTGTCGGCTGCGCGCCGCATTGAATGCGAGTACATATACATGACTTTTGAAGACCTCGGGCTGTCGCAGCCCGTTCTCCAGGCGCTTGATCTTAAGGGTTACAGCGTCCCCACCCCGATTCAAGCACAGGCGATCCCGCCGGTGCTGAAGGGCCGCGACCTGCTTGGCATTGCTCAGACCGGCACGGGCAAGACGGCGGCTTTCATGCTGCCTTCGATTGACCGGCTGCGCGAAAATGACCGCCAAATCCCGTTCAAATCCTGCCGCATGCTGGTGCTGGCCCCGACCCGCGAACTGGCGGTGCAGATCGGCCAGAGCGCCAAGGATTACGGCGCGCTTGCCGGCCTTAAGGTGGCGGTGATTGTCGGCGGCACATCCGTTGGCAAGGATCGCAATAAGCTGCATCGCGGCACGGATATTCTGGTGGCAACGCCGGGGCGCTTGCTCGATCTCGTCGATCAGAAGGCGTTTAACCTCTCCGGCATCGAAGTGCTGGTGCTCGATGAAGCTGACCAGATGCTTGATCTCGGCTTTATCCATGCGCTGCGCAAGATTCGCGAACTGGCCCCGAAGGATCGCCAGACGCTGTTTTTCTCCGCCACCATGCCCAAGGCAATCAAGGAACTGGTCAGCGGGTTCTGCAACAATCCGGTGCAGGTGCAGGTAACGCCCGAAAGCACAACAGCAGAGCGCATCGAGCAATTCCTGTTCATGGTGCAGCAGGATGAAAAGCAGGCGCTCATTGAAATGATCCTCCAGCGCCGCCACCCGGTTCCGGGCGAGTTTGAACGCGTGCTGATCTTCACCCGCACCAAGCATGGCGCGGACCGCGTGGTGAAGCGGCTTGCCAATGCGGGCATCGCGTCCAACGCAATTCACGGCAACAAGTCTCAGGTGCAGCGCCAGCGCGCGCTCGATGAATTCCGCAAGGCCAAGGTTCCCGTGCTGATCGCAACCGATGTGGCCGCGCGCGGGATTGATATTCCGGGCGTTAGCCACGTCATCAATTACGAATTGCCCAATGTGCCCGAACAATATGTCCACCGCATCGGCCGCACCGCGCGTGCGGGCCGCGATGGGATTGCGATTGCGTTTTGTGCCGAGGATGAGCGCGCCTATCTGAAGGACATCCGCAAGGTAACCGGCGCAGAATTGGAACGCCTGCCGCTGCCCGACAATTTCCGCGCGGTTGTCGAAGGCGAAGGCCCGACCAAGCCTGCGCCCCGCGTGCCGGTAAAGCGGGTGCAACCGCGTCCAGTTGGCGGGCGCAAGCAAGGCGAGCAGCGCGGTGAACGCCGCGCAGATGGCGAACGCCGGCCGCAGCAGGGCAAGCCGGGTGGTCAGCAGCAGGGCAAGCCCGGCGGGGATCGTTCTGGCGCCGATCGCTCTGGTGGTGGCCAGCGCCATGGTTCGGGCGGTCGTCCGCAAGGGCATGGTCAGGGTCAGGGCCAAGGTCGCGGCGGCCAAGGGCGCGGCGCTGGCGGCGGCGGGCGCGGGCGTGGTCGCCCCGGTGGCGGGGGTGGCGGCGGCGGTCGCGGCGGGTCGCGTTCCGCGAGCGCGTGATCGGCTTGGCATAAGCCATCGTCTCAGCCATAGCGCCTCCTGACCCATTCAGGAGAGCGCTGTGGCCGAGCCCCAATACGACTACGACCTTTTCACCATTGGCGCAGGTTCTGGCGGAGTGCGCGCCAGCCGCGTTGCCGCCGCCCACGGCGCGCGCGTGGCGGTGGCCGAGGAATACCGCGTCGGCGGAACCTGTGTCATTAGGGGCTGCGTGCCCAAGAAAATGCTCGTCTATGGCGCGCATTTTGCCGAAGACTTGGAAGATGCTGCCGGGTTCGGCTGGACGATTGAGGGCAAAAGCTTCGATTGGGCCAAATTGCGCGATCACGTTCAGGCGGACGTGACCCGTCTGGAAGGCCTTTATGGCCAGACGCTTTCCAATCACGATGTCACCGTGTTCAATGAACGCGCCGAGATCACCGGCGAACATCAGGTGACGCTGGCGAGCGGCAAGGTTGTCACCGCCAAATATATCCTCATCGCCACCGGTGCACGGCCGCATATCCCCGATTTTCCGGGCAACCAGCACGTCATCACCTCGAACGAGGCGTTTCACTTGGACGCTTTGCCCCGCCGCGTGTTGATTGCAGGCGGGGGCTATATCGCCAATGAATTTGCGGGTATCTTCAACCAGTTCGGCAGCAAGGTGACGATCGCCAACCGATCGGACACGATCCTGCGTGGGTATGACGAAGCGGTGCGCGACCGCTTGCTGCAAATCTCGCTCACCAAGGGGATCGAATTCTGTTTCAACGCCCAGTTCGAATATATCGAAAAGACAGATGGCGGCGCGCTCAGGGTCAAACTCACCGGGCAGGACGAACGCGAATTTGATTGCGTGATGGTGGCGACGGGCCGCGTTCCCAATATCGAAGGGCTGGGCCTTGAAAATGTCGGTGTGGAGTTGGGCGTGCGTGGGCAAATCAAGGTCGACGCCTTCAGCAAGACCAACATCGACTATATCTACGCCGTCGGCGATGTGACCGACAGGGTGCAGCTTACCCCCGTTGCGATCCGCGAGGGTCAGGCCTTTGCCGATAGTGTCTTTGGCGAGGGCAAGCCTTATGCCGTCGATCACTCCTGCGTGCCCAGCGCCGTCTTCAGCCACCCGCCGATTGCCGCGGTTGGCATGACCGAAGGCGAAGCGCGCAATCAGCTAGGCTCGATCCGCGTCTATCAGGCTGATTTCCGGCCGATGAAGCACGTGGTGGCAGGCCGCAGCGAGCGCGCGCTTTACAAGATGGTGGTGGATGCCGCCAATGATCGGGTGGTGGGCATCCATATGATTGGACCCGAAGCGCCAGAAATCATGCAGGCAGCGGCCATTGCGGTGAAAGCCGGGCTTACCAAGGCCGATTTTGATGCAACCTGCGCAATCCACCCGACCATGGCCGAGGAACTCGTCCTGTTCAAATAGTGCGCCCGCGCGCGCTGTTTTGTTGTTTTTGACACGTTGACGCATGGCGCTCAAAACGGCAACGCGTTGCTCAAAATATCCAAGGGGAATGGAATGTCTGCCAATATCGCCGAGATGGAACGTCGCCGCGAAGCTGCTCGCTTGGGCGGCGGTGAGAAGCGCATCGCTGCCCAGCACGCCAAGGGCAAGCTGACCGCGCGCGAGCGATTGGATGTGCTGCTGGATGAAGGCAGCTTTGAAGAAATCGACACCTATGTCGAACACGATTGCATCGATTTCGGCATGGAAAACCAGCGCATTCCGGGTGACGGGGTGGTGACGGGTTCCGGCACGATCAACGGCCGCTTGGTCTATGTGTTCTCTCAGGATTTCACAGTCTTCGGCGGATCGTTGTCGAAACGCCATGCAGAGAAGATCTGCAAGGTGATGGACACCGCGATGAAGGTCGGCGCGCCCGTTATCGGCCTCAACGATTCGGGCGGGGCGCGCATTCAGGAAGGCGTGGCCAGCCTCGGCGGCTATGCCGAGGTGTTCCAGAGGAATGTGCTGGCCAGCGGCGTTGTCCCCCAGATCAGCCTGATCATGGGACCATGCGCGGGCGGGGCGGTCTATTCGCCTGCCATGACCGACTTCATCTTCATGGTGAAGGATTCCAGCTACATGTTCGTGACCGGCCCCGATGTGGTGAAAACCGTCACCAACGAAGTCGTCACGCAGGAAGAATTGGGCGGGGCGATCACCCACACCACCAAGACGAGCGTTGCCGATCTTGCTTACGAAAACGATGTCGAGGCGCTGCTTGCCACCCGGCGTTTCTTCGATTTCCTGCCGCTGTCGAACCGCGAAGAGCCGCCCGTGCTGCCCACCGGCGATGCGTGGGATCGGCTGGAGATGAGCCTCGATACCCTCATCCCCGATAACGCCAACCAGCCCTATGATATGCACGAGGTTATCACCAAGGTGCTGGACGAGGGCGATTTCTTCGAAATTCAGCCTGCCCACGCGGGCAACATCATCTGCGGTTTTGGCCGGGTGGAAGGGCGCACTGTGGGCGTGGTGGCGAACCAGCCGATGGTGCTCGCTGGCGTGCTCGACATCAATTCGTCAAAGAAAGCCGCGCGCTTTGTGCGGTTCTGCGATGCCTTTGAAATCCCGATTGTGACCTTTGTCGATGTCCCCGGCTTCCTGCCTGGCACGGCGCAGGAGCTGGGCGGGATTATCAAGCACGGCGCAAAGCTGCTCTTCGCCTATGCCGAGGCGACTGTGCCCAAGATCACTGTCATCACCCGCAAGGCTTACGGCGGGGCCTATGACGTGATGGCGAGTAAGCACCTGCGCGGCGACCTCAACTACGCTTGGCCCACCGCGGAAATCGCAGTGATGGGTGCCAAGGGCGCGGTGGAGATTATCTTCCGGCAAGACCGCGACAATCCCGAAAAGATCGCCGAGAAAACCAAGGAATATGAAGACCGCTTCGCCAATCCGTTTGTGGCGGCGCAGCGCGGCTATATCGACGAGGTGATCCACCCTCACTCGACCCGCCGCCGGATCGCGCTGGGGCTAAGGAAGCTGCGGACCAAGCAGTTGGAGAACCCGTGGAAGAAGCATGACAATATTCCGCTGTGATCCACCCGTTCTTTATCCTCGCGACCATTGTTCTCATGCCTGTCTGGGCAACGTGGGCTTTGCGTAGATCGATCAAGGAAGGTGCGGTGACCTACAAGGGGCGGGTTTCGAAACGGCAGGAGCAGACGGCAGAGTTCTGGGCGACGATGATCATGATTGGCTTGTTTGGGTTTATTGGACCCGTGGTGTTGGCAATTGGTGAATACGAACGTCTCACTGATTTTCTCGGAGCAAATTGATGAAATTCGGCCGTCTCAACCACATCGGCATCGCCACGCCATAACCACCTTCGTCACCCTGAACTTGTTTCAGGGTCCATCCCGCCCGAAGCATCGGCGGAGCGGGCCGCAGAATGGAATGGATGCTGAAACAAGTTCAGCATGACGGGAATTGAAAGAGGAACGAACCAGTGAAACTAGGCCGCTTGAACCACATCGGCATCGCCACGCCCTCCATCGCGGACTCCATCGCCTTCTACCGCGACGTGATGGGCGCGACGAAAATTCATGAGCCTTTCGATATGGAAGAACAGGGCGTGAAGGTGTGTTTTGTCGATACCCCCGCCGCAGACGGCGCGATGAACGGCACGCAGATCGAGTTGATCGAGCCTTTGGGCGAAGCCAGCACCATCAACGGCTTCCTCGCCAAAAATCCCTTAGGCGGACAGCATCACCTGTGTTTTGAAGTCCCCGACATCGCCGAAGCGCGCACCTATTTCGAAGGCATCGGCAAGCGCATCCTCGGCCCCACCCGCATCGGCGCGCATGGGACCCCTATCTTTTTCGTCCATCCCAAGGATATGGGCGGCATGCTTACCGAGATCATGGAGACCCCGCGCGATAACACGCATTGGTCGAACTGACGCAGCCGAATTGGAGAGAGAAAAATGTCCTACGAAACCATCCGGGTTGAGCGCGAAGGCCCGCTGACGATCATCACCTTGAACCGCCCGGAGCGGCTCAATGCCATGCCGCCGCAGATGGCGGACGAGCTGGGGCAGGCGTTCTATGATCTTGGGGACGCGCGCGCGGTGCTGATTACGGGTGAGGGCAAGGGCTTTTGTTCGGGCGCAGACCTTGCGGCGCGTGGCTCCGGTTCGGCGCTGGGGGGCAAGGGCGGCAGCCATGAGGCGCTGATCAATCATTACAACCCCGCGATCAGCCAGCTGATCCGGGCGAGCGTGCCGGTGATCTGTGCGGTGAATGGCCCTGCGGCTGGCGTCGGGTGCAGCCTCGCCTTGGCGGCGGATTTCACCCTTGCGGCGCGCTCTGCGTATTTCCTGCAAGCCTTCGTCAATATCGGCCTCGTGCCCGATGGCGGCTCGACCTGGCTGCTCGCCCGCGCCATTGGCCGCGCGCGCGCGACGCGGATGATGATGCTGGGCGAGAAGATTTCGGCAAGCCAAGCCGAGGAATGGGGTCTTATCTACAAGTGCGTGGAAGATGCCTACCTGATGAGCGAAGCGCGCGCGCTCGCTGAAAAGCTGGCGAACGGGCCTACGGTGGCCTACGCCACGATGAAGCGCAATATTGCGACCGCGATGGATCAGAACCTGCAAATGGTGCTGCTTGCCGAGGCCGAGGGTCAGCGCATTGCCGGCGCGACCAAGGACGCGATGGAAGGCGGTATGGCCTTCCTCCAGAAGCGGAAAGCAGAATTCAAGGGGCACTGATTGCCTCAACTTCGTCACCCCCGCGGACGCGGGGGCCTGGGGCGGCACGAAATGCCAGCTTTCACTGGCACAACGAATTTGCTTTGGAAGAGAAATGACCGACAAACCGACGCTCGAAGACTGGAACGCCCTTGCCGATAGGGAAGTGAAGGGCCGCGACCTCACTTGGCAAACGCCCGAGGGCTTCGCGATCAAGCCACTCTATACGGCCGAGGATCACGCAGGCTTTGATCCCGGCCTGCCCGGCTTTGCGCCTTTCACGCGCGGGGTCAAGGCGAGCATGTATGCGGGCCGTCCGTGGACCATCCGGCAATATGCGGGCTTTTCCACGGCTGAGGAATCGAACGCCTTCTACCGCCGCAATCTGGCGATGGGGCAAAAGGGGCTGTCGGTCGCCTTCGATCTTGCCACCCACCGCGGCTATGATTCCGATCACCCGCGCGTCGTCGGCGATGTCGGCAAGGCGGGCGTGGCGATTGATACGGTCGCCGATATGCAGATCCTGTTCGATCAGATCCCGCTTGATGCCATGAGCGTGTCGATGACGATGAACGGCGCGGTGATCCCGGTGCTGGCCTTCTTCATTGTCGCCGCTGAACGTCAGGGCGTGAGCCAGGACAAGCTCGAAGGGACGATCCAGAACGACATCCTTAAAGAGTTCATGGTCCGCAACACCTATATCTATCCGCCCGAGCCTTCGATGCGGATTATCTCGGACATTATTGCATATACCTCGGCCAATATGCCGAAATTCAACTCTATTTCGATTTCCGGCTATCACATGCACGAGGCAGGCGCGACCGCGGTGCAAGAGCTTGCCTTTACCATCGCGGACGGCAAGGAATACGCCACCCGCGCCATGGCGGCAGGGCTGGATATCGACAAATTTGCAGGCCGCCTCAGCTTCTTCTTCGGCATCGGCATGAACTTTTTCATGGAGATCGCCAAGCTGCGCGCCGCGCGCACGCTGTGGTATCGCGTGATGGACGGGCTGGGCGCGAAGGATGAGCGCTCCAAGATGCTGCGCACTCACTGCCAAACAAGCGGTGTGAGCTTGCAGGAGCAGGACCCTTACAACAACGTCATCCGCACCACAGTCGAGGCGATGGCAGCGGTGCTGGGCGGCACGCAGTCGCTCCACACCAATGCGCTCGATGAAGCGATTGCGCTTCCCACCGATTTCAGCGCTCGCATCGCGCGCAACACCCAGCTTGTGCTGCAAGAGGAAAGCGGCATCTGCAATGTGGTCGATCCGCTTGGCGGCTCGCACTATATCGAGGCGCTGACGCAAACGCTGGTGGACGAAGCGTGGAAGCTGATTGAGGAAGTGGACGCGGCAGGCGGCATGACCGCTTTCGTCGCCACCGGCGCGCCCAAGGCGGCGATTGAACGCGCTGCGGCTGAAAAGCAGACCAAGGTTGATCGCGGCGAGACGGTGATCGTCGGCGTCAACAAATATCGCAAGGAGCAAGAAGACCCCATCGACACGCTGGAGGTCGACAATCAGAAAGTGCGTGCAGGCCAGATCGCCCGGCTCGCCAAGGTGCGCGAAGGGCGTGATGAAGCCGCGTGCCGCGCGGCGCTCAGCGCGCTGACCGAAGGCTGCAAATCGGGCGGCAATGTGTTGGCGCTGGCGGTTGATGCAGCGCGGCAGGATGCCACCTTGGGCGAGATTTCGGCGGCGATGGAGGAAGTGTTCGGCCGCCACAACGCCGCGCCTGCGCCTGTCAGCGGGGTCTATGCCAGCGCCTATGAATTTGATCGCCGCTGGGCGCAGGTGACAGACGGCGTCGAAGCCGTCGGCCGCCGCCTGGGCCGCAAACCCCGCATTATGATCGCCAAGATGGGGCAGGACGGCCATGATCGCGGCGCCAATGTGATCGCGAGCGCCTTTTCCGACATGGGTTTCGAAGTTGTCAGTGGGCCGTTGTTCCAGACGCCTGAGGAAAGCGCCGCGATGGCGCTCGAACACGATGTCGACGTGGTGGGCGCATCCTCTCTTGCGGCGGGCCACAAGACCCTGATCCCCGAGCTGATCCGGCTTTTGCGCGAGGCAGGCCGCGGCGATATCAAGGTCACCGCCGGCGGCGTCATCCCCCCGCAGGACTACGACTTCCTGCGCGAGGCAGGGGTGCAGGGGATTTATGGGCCGGGGAGCAATGTGGTGGAGTGCGCGGCGGATATCCTCGTGCTGCTCGGCCACAATATGCCCCCCTTGGGCGAAGGGCTGGACGAGGCGGCGGAGTAGTCATGCCGACGGTGATGCGGATCGGCGCGTTTCGATTCTACTTTTACAGCCACGAACCGAACGAGCCGCCGCATATCCACATCGACCGGGGCGAGGCGACGATCAAGGTCTGGCTCGGCAGTCTCGAAGTGGCGCGGAGCCGCGGGGCTTTCGCGCGCACGAAATCAATGGCATTGTGACGATGGTCGCCGAACACCAGACGGCGCTGACGGAGGCATGGCATGAATATTTCGGCTAAGGTGACCGACGAGCGCGTGCTCGACGTGCGCTTCGACAAGGCCAGCCTGATCGTCGATCTGATGGATGGACGGACGATTGCCGTGCCACTGGCGTGGTATCCGAGGTTGCTCCATGCGACGTCCGAGCAGCGCGCGCAGTGGGAGAAGGCCGGGGCGGGCTATGGCATCCACTGGCCGGCGATTGACGAAGACCTCAGCACCGAAGGCTTGCTGCGCGGCTCACCTTCTCTAAAGGCGGCTTAAGGCCAGAAAATGACAGGGCGAGCAATCTTGTTCGGCGTGATTGGAATGATCGCGCTTTCTGCACTCATGTTCTGGAATGGGGCCTTCATGCACGGCGACCCTGTTGAACCTCCGTTAGAATTAGAAAGCACCGAATGACCCACCCCCGCACCGACTGGACCCGCACTGAAATCGCGGCCCTTTTTGACTTGCCCTTCACCGAGCTGCTGTTTCAGGCAGCCAGCGTCCACCGCGCGCACCATCCTGCGACCGAAGTGCAGCTGTGCACGCTCCTGTCGATCAAGACCGGCGGGTGTCCGGAGGATTGCGGCTATTGCTCGCAGTCGGTGAAGGCAGATAGCGGCGTTGAAGCCACCAAGCTGATGGATGTGCAGGCCGTGCTTCAGCGCGCGGCGCAGGCCAAGGATGCGGGCTCGCAGCGGTTCTGCATGGGGGCGGCGTGGCGCAATCCCAAGGACCGCGACATGCCCGCGATCGTCGAGATCGTGAAGGGCGTCTCCGCCATGGGCCTTGAAACCTGCATGACGCTGGGGATGCTGGAGCCGCATCAGGCCGCGCAGCTGGCAGAAGCCGGGCTCGATTACTACAACCACAATATCGACAGCAGCCCCGAATATTACGAGCGCGTTATCTCGACCCGCGATTTCCAGTGCCGCCTCGATACCCTCGATCATGTCCGCAAGGCGGGGATCAATGTGTGCAGCGGCGGGATTGTCGGCATGGGCGAGACGCGCGAGGATCGGGTGGGCTTCATCCACACGCTCGCCACCCTGCCGCAGCACCCCGAAAGCGTGCCGGTGAACGCGCTGGTTCCTGTCAAGGGCACGGTGCTGGGCAATATGCTGGCCGATACGCCGCTCGCCAAGATCGACGATATCGAGTTCGTCCGCACCGTCGCGGTCGCGCGCATCACCATGCCGCGCTCGATGGTGCGATTGTCGGCGGGGCGCGAGTCCATGTCCGATTCCACGCAGGCGCTGTGCTTCCTTGCCGGGGCAAACAGCATCTTCACCGGCGACAAACTGCTGACTGCGCCCAATGCGGGCGATGACAGCGATGGCGCGCTGTTTGCCAAGCTGGGCCTCACCGCGCTGAAGGGCGAGGAGCCAGCCCGCGCTGCGCAGGCCAGCGCGTAACACTCCAAAAACTGCCAATCGGGAGAGACCACCATGGCTGACAAACTCGAAACCCTGGCCGTTCACGCCGGCTGTGAGCCGGACCCCACCACCAAGGCGCGCATCACCCCGATCTATCAGACCGCGAGCTATGTGTTCGATAATGCCGAGCATGCGGCGAACCTGTTTGCGCTCAAGGAATTCGGCAACATTTACAGCCGCATCATGAACCCCACCAATGCCGCGCTGGAAGGCAAGATCGCGGCCTTGGATGGCGGAGTTGGCGCGCTGGCGGTCGCATCGGGCCATGCGGCGCAATTGCTGGTGTTTCACACCCTCATGGAGCCGGGCTGCGAAATCGTCGCGGCCAAGCGGCTTTATGGCGGGTCGCTCAACCAGCTTGCGCACGCTTTTGCCAAGTTTGGCTGGACAACCGTGTTTGTTGATGCCGATGATCCGGCCGCTGTGGCCGCCGCGATCAACGACAAGACGCGTGCAGTCTTTATCGAAAGTCTCGCCAATCCCGGCGGGGTGGTGCAGGACATTGCCGCGATCGCTGATGTTGCCCACAAGGCGGGCGTGCCGCTGATCGTGGACAACACCATGGCCACCCCAGCGCTGTGCCGCCCGATCGAACATGGTGCGGATATCGTGGTCTATTCCGCAACAAAATTCCTGAATGGACACGGCAATGCCGTCGGCGGGCTCATCGTTGATAGCGGCAAGTTTGACTGGGCTGCGAGTGACAAGTTCCCCTCGCTCACCCAGCCCAACCCATCCTATCACGGCGCGGTGCTGACAGAGGCGCTCGCACCGATTGGCCCGATTGCCTTTATCATTGCCTGCCGCGTTCTTGGGCTGCGCGATCTGGGCCCGGCGATGGCGCCGATGAATGCCTTTCTGGCGCTGACGGGAATGGAAACCCTGGCGCTGAGAATGGAGCGACATTGCGCCAATGCGCTGGCGCTGGCCGAATGGCTGGCCGCGCATCCCAAGGTGGCGTGGGTCAGCTATGCCGGATTGCCCGATGATCCCTATCATGCCCTTGCGCAGCGCTACCTTGGTGGCAAAGGCGGGGCGGTGTTCACCTTTGGCCTCAAGGGGGGCTACGAGGCGGGCGTGAAGCTGGTCTCGGCCGTCCAATTGTTCAGCCACCTGGCCAATATCGGCGACACGCGTTCGCTGATCATTCACCCTGCTTCGACCACGCACAGCCAGTTGAGCGAAGCCGAGCAAGTCACTGCCGGTGCCGGACCGGATGTCATGCGGGTGTCAGTGGGTATCGAACATATTGATGATATCATTGGCGATTTGTCAGCCGCGCTGGATGCCCTCTGATCTGGGTGCAAAAGGTGCAAATCCGCTAGCTTGCGCGCGCTCGTCTTGCGCGCCATAGGCAAGCGCGAAAATGTAACGAAGCCTGCCGGGAGACTGCGCTTGTTCTCTAAAATCCTCATCGCCAATCGCGGGGAAATTGCTTGCCGGGTTATCACCACGGCGCGAAAAATGGGCATCAAGACGGTGGCGGTCTATTCCGATGCCGATGCCCGCGCGCCCTTTGTGAAGATGGCGGACGAGGCGGTGCATATCGGGGCTTCGCCAGCGGCGGAATCCTATCTCATCCCTGAAAAGATCATTGCTGCCTGCAAGCAGACCGGCGCTGAGGCGGTGCATCCGGGCTATGGTTTCCTGTCGGAACGCGCCAGCTTTGTTGAAGCCTTGGAGGCAGAGGGCATCGCCTTTATCGGCCCGCCGGTGAATGCCATTGCCGCGATGGGCGACAAGATTGAATCGAAGAAACTGGCGAAGCAAGCGGGCGTCAATGTCGTGCCCGGCTATGTCGGCGAGATTGACGACACCGAACACGCGGTGCGGATTTCGAACGAAATCGGTTATCCGGTGATGATGAAGGCGAGCGCTGGCGGCGGAGGCAAGGGGATGCGTCTTGCCTATAGCGAAGCTGACGTGCGCGAAGGCTTTGAAAGCGTAAAGCGTGAGGGGCTGAACAGCTTTGGCGATGATCGCGTGTTCATCGAGAAATTCATCTTGAACCCGCGCCATATCGAAATCCAGATTCTGGGCGATAAGCACGGGAATATCCTTTACCTCAACGAACGCGAATGCAGCATTCAGCGCCGCCACCAGAAGGTGGTGGAAGAAGCGCCATCGCCATTTGTTACGCCCAAGATGAGGAAGGCGATGGGCGAACAATGCGTCGCTCTTGCGCGCGCGGTGGGTTATCATTCGGCGGGCACGGTGGAATTGATCGTCTCGGGCGCGGACCCGACGGGTGAGAGTTTCTATTTCCTCGAAATGAACACCCGTTTGCAGGTCGAACACCCCGTTACCGAGGCAATCACCGGCGTTGATCTGGTCGAACAGATGATCCGCGTCGCCGCGGGTGAGCCCTTGGCGATGACGCAGGATGATATCGGCATCCACGGCTGGTCGATCGAAAACCGCGTCTATGCCGAAGACCCCTATCGCGGGTTTCTGCCCAGCACTGGCCGGCTGGTGCATTATTTGCCGCCGATCCCCGGTTGGAGCGAGGACGAGATGGTCGCAGGCATGGCGCGGCGCGGGGTGGCGCGCGGCACGGGCAGCGTCCGCGTCGATGACGGCGTCTATGAAGGCGGCGAGGTGTCGATGTTCTACGATCCGATGATCGCCAAGCTGGTGACATGGGCTCCCACGCGTGACGAGGCAGCCGATTTGCAGATCGAAGCGCTCGACAATTTCCGCATCAAGGGGCTGGGACATAATGTGGATTTCCTCTCGGCGATCATGCAGCACCCGCGCTTCCGCTCGGGCGAATTGACGACAGGCTTTATTGCCGAGGAATATCCCGAAGGCTTCACCGGGGCGGCTGTGAGCGATGATTTCGCCAAGGTGCTCGCGGCCGTGTGTGCAGGGCTTGAATTTGCGCATCAGGCGCGTGGGCGGCAGATTTCCGGGCAGATGGCGGACGAGGCTCTGCCGGTGACGGGCGAATGGCTGGTGAAGCTGGGCGACACCCGCCACGAGGTCGTGCTGGGCGAGGGCCACGCGGTGGTCGATGGTGTTCGTGTTACCGGCACCAGCAATTGGCTGCCGGGCATGGTGCTGGCCGAGGCACACGGCGCGGTGGGCGATGGGCCGGAAGTGAAATTCGGCCTGATCGTTGAGCGCAGCGGCAATCACTGGGTGGTGACAACCCGCGGCGCGGCCCACCGCGCGCTGGTGTTGCCGCTGGCGCTGGCGCGGCACGAATCGCTGATGCTCGAAAAAGTCCCGCCGGATTTGTCGCGGATGCTGATTTGCCCGATGCCGGGGATGCTGGTGAAGCTGCATGTGGCAGAAGGCGATGCCGTGCAGCCCGGACAGCCGCTGGCGACAGTTGAGGCGATGAAGATGGAAAACATCCTGCGCGCCGAAAAGGAAGGCGTGATCGCGAAAATCAACGCGGCCGAAGGCGAAAGCCTTGCGGTGGATGCGGTGATCCTGGAGCTGGAATAGCTGGTGCTGGGCGTGCTCGCTCTGGGCGCAGCCGTGGCGGTGGAGCCTGCACTGCTTGAACGCTTGCCGACCAGCGAGGTAAGGCTTGCCTTTCACGGGCAGGAGCAGGTTTGCAGCGGGCCGATGCTGGCCGATGTCGCTGCGCGCATGGGCGCGCCATCGCGCGGGGATATGCGCGGGGCTGCGCTCAGCATGGTGGTGGTGGCCGAGGCGCGCGACGGCTACCGCGCGGTTTTCAGCCTTGGGGAGCTTGATCCTTTGCTGGGCAAGGCACAGGTGATTGTCGCAACCTCGTGCAACGCAGCGGCGCTGAACGAGGACGACGGGCCATTTCGCCTTGCGGTTGCGGGTGATGTGCGCGGCGCGCGCTCGGTGCGACAACTGGCGAGCCTGCGTCTGGAGCAGGTCGAATAATGCATCTCTCCCACGATCCCGATGCGCCGGCGGCAGAGACGATCACTTTCGAGGATTTTCTCAAGGTCGATATCCGTATCGGGACAATCGTGGCGGCCGAGGAGTTTCCCGAAGCCCGCAAACCCAGTTACCGGCTGCGGATCAACTTCGGGCCGGTGATCGGCGAGAAGAAAAGCTGCGCGCAGATCGCTGCGAATTATCATCCTGATGAGCTGATCGGGCGGCAGGTGGCAGCGGTGGTCAATTTCCCCCCGCGCCAGATCGGCCCTGCCATGTCTGAAGTGTTGACCCTGGGCTTTGCCGATAGTGCGGGCGAGGTGGTGCTGTTTGCCCCCGATGTAAAAGTGCCCGATGGATCGCGCCTGTTCTAATCCCCGACAATCGCCACGGCCCTGATCCAGCCTGCGCTGGCCCGTTCGATCTTCACCGGAAAGCAGCTGAACATAAAGCCGTGCGGCGGCAGGGCTGCGAGGTTGGTGAGCTTTTCGATCTGGTAATAGGGGCGAATGCGGCCTGCCTTGTGGCCTTCCCAGATGATCGATGGATCGCGGTTTTCGGCCCAGCGCCGCGCGGTGTGGCTGAATGGCGCGTCCCAGCTCCACGCATCTGTGCCGACAACCTCGACGCCCTGTTCTGTCAGCCACAAGGTTGCCTCCGCGCCAAGGCCAACGCCCTGATCGGTGAAACCTTCGCTGCCATAGATCGCACCCGATTGCACCAGCACAATATCGAGCGGTTCGAGTGTGTAGCCAATGCGCGTGAGTTCTGCCTCGACTTCGGCAGCGCTCACCACATGGCCATGAGGCAGGTGTGAGAAATCGAGCTTCACGCCGGGACGAAAGAACCGGTCGAGCGGGGCTTCGTCGATGCTGGGAGCAGCCCGCGCGCCGCTGTCGGTGGTTGAGTGGTAATGCCACGGCGCATCCATATGCGTGCCGTTGTGGGTGGAAAGCTCGACAAACTCGACCGCCCAGCCTTCACCATCGGGCAGGTCTTGCTGCTGAAGCCCGGGAAAGAACAAGGCGATCTGGCCCCAGGTGCTTTCATGAGTCATGTAAGTGATCTTGGGGCGCATCACATCGGGATCAGACACCACATCATTGGTGATCGGGATCGACAGATCGATGAATTGCGCCATGGCTTATCCCCTTAATTCCTCATCCATGAATGCGGCGACATCGTCCAGCATCACATCGCGCGCCACGTAAGCTTCGCCCAGCGCGCGCAGCAGGAGGAAGGGCAGCGTCGTGCCTTCTGCTTTCTTGTCGTGGCGCATGTGATCAACAAGGCGAGCGCCAGTGCAGACCAGCCCGAGCGCGGAAAGCCGCGCGGGCAGACCTGCCGCTGCAATCGCTGCTTCAGCGCGGCTCGCATCGGCAGGCGTAATCTCGCCGCGCCGCGCGGAATATTTGGCTGCCAGCACCATGCCGAGTGCCACCGCCTCGCCGTGAAGCAGGCGATCGGAAAAGCCGGTTTCGGCCTCAAGCGCATGACCGAAAGTGTGACCGAGATTAAGCAGCGCGCGCCGATCGAGTGTTTCGCGCTCGTCAGCGGCGACGATTTCGGCTTTCATCGCGATGCTGGTGGCGATCGCGTGTTCGAGCGCTGCGGGTTCGCGCGACACCACCTGCGGGCCGTTTTCTTCCAGCCATGCGAAAAAGGCAGGATTGCCGAGCAGGCCATATTTGAGCACTTCGGCATAGCCTGCGCGCATTTCGCGCGGCGGCAATGTGGCGAGCACCAGCGGATCGATGAGCACGAGGCTCGGCTGATGAAAGGCGCCGATCAGATTCTTGCCGGCCGCGGTGTTGATCGCGGTCTTGCCACCGACAGAGCTGTCCACCTGCGCGAGCAAGGTCGTGGGGATCTGCACAAAGCCGCAGCCGCGCTTCGTGATCGCACAGGCAAAGCCGACCAGATCGCCCACCACGCCGCCGCCCAATGCAAAGACATGATCGCGCCGCGTCACGCCAAGCGCCAGCAGCCAGTCGGTGAGGGCCTCAAGAACCCGCCAGCTCTTGGCATCCTCGCCGGGTTCAACCACGAACCACTCGGCAGCGAGCCCTGCTGCGCCAAGGCTTTCATCAATCCCTGCGCCAAACAGGGCGCAGGTGGTGGTATCGGCCACGAAGGGCACTTTGCGAGCTCCCGTATAGGGAGCCAGAAAGCGTGCCGCGGCTTCGGGCAGGCGGGCCAGCACGCCGTCCTCGATCACCACCTCGTAGGCGCGGCCTGCCAGCGCCACCGGAATCACAGCCATTGATCAATCGCCTCGATAATGCGGCGCGCGGTTACATCATGCGGGCCATTTTCGCTCATCACCCGGATCGGGGCTTCGCCATAGAAGGGTGCGCGCTCTGCCGCCAGCCGGGTGAGAATTTCGCGCGGGTTGCCGTTCTTGAGCAAGGGGCGGCTATCGCGCCGCGCCGTGCGTTGGACCAGCGTGGCAATGTCGCAATCAATCCATACTGCGATTGCACGGTCAAGGATCAGCGCCCGCGTGACAGGATCGACAAAGGCTCCGCCGCCGGTTGCGATGACGCCGTGACCTTCCTCGATCAGGCGGGCGATCACTCGGCGTTCGCCGTCTCGGAAATAGGCTTCGCCAAATTGTTCAAAGATTTCAGGAATGGTAAGCTGTGCAGCATCGGCAATCGCTTCGTCGGCATCGACAAAGCCGCGCTGCAACAAGCCTGCCAGCCTGCGTCCAACAGTGGATTTGCCCACGCCCATCAGCCCCACCAGCACCACGGGCCTTGTGATGCGCGCGGCGATGGCGGCAAGCTCGGTATCGTTCAAAGATGGCTTAGCGGTCATTGCGGCACGGCCTATAGATGGGCTAGGGCTCGCGCAATATGTCTGATCTGCGTGTTCCCCTGTCCCGCTCTGCCAGCATCGCTGCTTTGCTGCGCCGTGTGTGGCCGCTGATGCTCGGTCTTGCGGTGGCAGGGCTCGTGATCGCGTGGATCGATGGCGGGGAGCGTCCCTTGCGTCCGATCAGCGAAGCGATTGAATTGCCCACTGTCGGCCGGGATGGTTTGTCATGAGCGCGCGCCGTTTTGGTCAGATTGCCTTGGCAGGCCTTGGCGGCGCGGCGAGCGCGGCGGTGCTGGCCAGCCTCGCCGTGGCGCAAAGCGGGCCGCAATCGATCTTGCCACCGGGTTTTGATGATCCAGTGGTAACGCCAAGCCCCACCCCGACCCCGCAGCCGGGCACCACCCCGCGTCCAGCCCAACCGGGCGCTGGTGCAGCGCCAGCGCCGCAGCCGGGGGCGCCGCTGCCCGGCGTTCAGCCCGCCCCGCTGCCGGCTGATCTTCCCCCCTTGCCGACGCTGGATCGCGAGGTGTTAGCGCGGCTTCCCAGCCTTGAAGAGCTGGAAAATCTTTCCACCGACGAGATCGACGAATTGCTCGGGCTCAAGCCCAAGTTCGATATTCCGCCCGGCGCACGTCGCGCGCTGACCAGAGTGGGTATCTTGTCTGTGGCCGAAGGCGGATTGCCGCCTGCTGCCCTTGCCAATCAGCCGGTTAGTCTGGTGCGCGCCGCCCTTGCCGGAACCAAAGGCCCGCTGGTTTCGCGCTGGGGCCATATCCTGCTGCGCCGCGCATTGGCCAGCCGCATGGCGGCCCCTGACGGAATGGAGCCTGCCGAGTTTGCGGCGTTGCGTGCAGGCGTGCTCAATGCGATCGGCGAATACACCATAACCCGCGCGCTGGTGCAGGATATCGACACCAATGACTGGTCGAGTGCGCTCACCAGCGAGGCGCTCGCCGCTTATCTTGCAACCGGCGATATCACCGGAGCCTGTCCCGCTGTGCGCTTGCAGGGATCCGCGCGTGAGGATGCCGAATGGAAGATGTTGCAGGCGATTTGCAACGCCTATGCCGGGGAAAGCGCTCTGGCTGCCTCACAGCTTGATCGCGCGCTTGGTCAAGGGATTGCGCCGCGCATAGATGTGCTGCTGGCGCGCCGTTTTGCAGGGGCGGCCGGACGCGGTCAGCGCGCGGTCGAGATCGAATGGAAGGGCGTGGAGGATTTGAACGCCTGGCGCTTTGGTCTTGCCCACGCGCTGGGTGAACCTTTGCCGGGCGCGCTGGTGGATGAAGCCTTGAAAACACGCGGCGGCGGATATTATGCCCGTGCCGGGGCTTTGTTGCCGATGCTGCCTCCCGCTGAACGGCTGCGCTATGCCCCGCGCGCGGCGAGCGAGGGGATCTTGTCGGCCAGCGCGCTGGTTGATCTTTACAGCCAGCTTTACGCTGATCCGGCTGCCGCAGGCCCGCTTGCCGCGCAGGCGGCGCAACTTCGTGAGGCTTACACCGCAAGCAATCCTGCCGCTCGCATTGCCGCGATGAAGCGTTTGTGGGAGGTGGGCGGTGCAGCAACTACCACCGATGGTTACGGAGCGCGGGTGCTCACTGCCTATGCGGCTGCGCGCATTCCTGCGAGTGCCGATTATGCGGAGGATGCGGGCGAATTGATTGCCGCAATGCTCACCGCCGGGCTTGATCGCGACGCAGCAACGTGGCGCTCGCTGGTTAAGGAAGGCAGCCTTGGCTGGGCGCTGATTGCGCTGGCGCAGCCGCAGCGGATAAGCGTGGGGCAGGGCGCGGTCGATCAATTTGCCAGCGCCACATCGGGTCGCCGCGCGGCCTTGCTGGCTGCCGGGCTTGCCGGGTTGGATCGGTTTGGCGGTTCGCTGGATGCAGGGCTTGCTCGCCAGACCCGCTGGAGCCGGCTTATCACCCGCGCAGCCGAGGTTGAGAACGCGGCTCTTGTGGTGCTTCTTGCCGGGCTCGGGATGCAGGGAGACAACTGGCAGCAGATGACGCCCTTGCATCTCTATCACATCACTTCGGCGCTGCGCCGGGTGGGGCTGGAGGCCGAAGCGCGGATGATCGCGGCAGAGGCAGTCGCGCGCAGCGCATGAGCGCGGCAACCACAGCGTTTCTCGAAATGCTCGCCACCGAACGGGGCGCTGCGATCAACACACTGGCGGCCTATCGGCGCGATCTGACAGGCGCGGAAGAACTGATCGGGGATCTTGCCGCTGCCACCCGCGAGGACGTGGCACGCCTGGCCGGTGAATGGGCGAGCCTTGCGCCTGCCAGTGTCGCGCGCAAGACGTCGGCGCTCAGGCAATTTTTCGGTTTTGCTCTTGATGAGGGCTGGCGCGGTGATGATCCCTCCGGTGCGCTGCCAAGCCCGCGCGCGCGCCGCCCGCTTCCCAAGGTGCTCAGCCATCAGGATATTGCGGCGCTGTTTGACCGCGCGGAACTGGAAGCAACCAGTGGCACGACACAAGGCGCGCGGCTGCTGGCGCTGCTTGAATTGCTTTATGGCTCAGGCCTGCGCGCCAGCGAGCTGGTGGCGCTGCCCTTGAATGCGGTGCCGCGCGATGCGCCGTTCCTCACTGTGATGGGCAAGGGGGGGCAGGCGCGCATGGTTCCTGTCGGCGAACGCGCGCTGGCAGCACTGCAGGCCTGGCTCGCTTTGCGTCCGGCTGAGCCGCCCTCCCGCTTTCTGTTCCCTTCGCGGGGGAGGGCAGGGCACGTCACCCGCATCAGCCTGTTCCAGCAGGTAAAAGCGCTTGCCTGCCGTGCCGGGCTCGATCCTGCCCGCATCAGCCCGCACGTTTTGCGCCATGCCTTTGCCACCCACCTGCTCGAAGGCGGGGCGGATCTGCGCGTGCTGCAAACCCTGCTCGGCCACGCCGATATTTCGACCACGCAGATATACACGCACGTTGATGCCGCAAGGCTGGTTGCGCTCGTCAATCAACGCCACCCGCTTGCCAGCCGCGCAACATCGGACTAGCGCAGAACCCATGATTTCATACCTCGAATTCGAAAAGCCGGTCGCGCAGCTTGATGAGCGCATCAGCCAGTTGCGCGGTGTCAACGCGCTGCACGATGTCGATGTCGCCAACGAGATCGCCCGGCTCGAAGCCAAGAGCAACGATCTGCTCGCCAGCACCTATGCCTCGCTCACACCGTGGCAGAAGACGCAGGTTGCGCGTCACCCGCTGCGCCCGCATTTTCGCGATTATGTCGCGCACGCCTTCGAGGAGTTTATTCCTCTGGGCGGAGATCGCCTGTTCGGGGATGACGAAGCCATCATGGGCGGTTTCGCCCGCATGGACGGAAGGCGCGTTATGTTGATCGGCCACGAAAAGGGCCACGATACGCAAACCCGCATCCGGCACAATTTCGGCATGGGCAAACCCGAAGGCTACCGCAAGGCGATCCGCCTGATGGAACTGGCCAGCCGCTTTGGCCTGCCGGTGGTGACATTGGTGGACACTTCGGGTGCTTTCCCGGGGATTGAGGCCGAAGAACGCGGTCAGGCCGAGGCAATTGCCCGGTCGACCGAGGCCTGCCTTGGACTTGGCGTGCCGATGGTGGCGGTGATCGTGGGCGAAGGCGGTTCGGGCGGCGCGGTGGCACTGGCGAGCGCAAACCGCGTCTTGATGCTTGAACACGCCGTCTATTCGGTCATTTCACCGGAGGGCTGCGCTTCGATCTTGTGGCGCACTTCGGACAAGGCCGCAGATGCTGCTCAAGCGATGAAAGTGACGGCTCAGGACTTGAGGCGCCTTGGTGTTATTGATCGCATTATCAAGGAGCCGGTGGGCGGCGCGCATCGCAATCCGACTGCCACTGCGCGGATGCTGCGCGATGCGATTGCCGAGGAATTGGATGCGCTTGCTGGCCGCACTCCCGAAGCGCTGATCGCGGCGCGTGAGGAGCGTTTTCTCGCAATCGGCGGCTGATCAGCCACCACTCAGCCGCTTTTATCCTTGTGAACCTTGCCCTTGGCCTGTGAAAGGCGATAGTCAGACGGCGCAAACAGGCGGCGGCGCCATGGCGTCATCGCTCGTGGGAAAGGGTAGGAGACGGGGTGATGAGCCTGAACCAACGGATTGTGCTGGCAACGGCAACAGCCCCGCTGGCCTTGGCGCTGACAGGTTGCATGGGCGGCGGTGAGGTGCCTTCGGCATCATCGCCCATTACCCAGCAAGAGGCCCAGATGGGCGCGCAATATCACCCGCAATTCGTTGCCGAATTCGGCGGTGCAATGTCGGGCCCTCATGCGCAATATATCGAACAGGTTGGCAAGAAAATCGCCCTGCAATCGGGTCTTGGCAATGCAGAAAGCGCTTTTACGGTAACGCTTCTCAATTCGCCCGTGCACAATGCTTTCGCGGTGCCGGGGGGCTATGTTTATACCACGCGCCAACTGGTCACCTTGATGAACAACGAGGCGGAGCTGGCCGGCGTGATGGGGCACGAAGTCGGCCACGTCGCCGCCCGCCATTCGCAGCGCCGCCAACAAACCGCGCAGCGCAATTCGATCCTCGGCGTGTTGGGGGCAATTGGATCATCGGTTCTGCTGGGCAATTCGGGAGCTGGAGATTTGCTGTCACGCACTTTCCTGCAAGGCTCGCAAATGTTGACCTTGCGGTTTTCGCGTCAGCAAGAACTCGAGGCCGATGATCTCGGCATACTCTATCTCAGCCGGGCGGGCTACGATCCGCGCGCGATGAGCACGGTGCTTGGCAGTCTTGCAGCGCAAAATGCGCTTGATGCCCGGATTGCGGGCCGCAATGCGAGCGTTCCGGAGTGGGCTTCAACCCATCCTGATCCGGCCAGCCGGGTGCGCACCGCTGCGGCCAAGGCGCAAGGCTTCACCGGCAATGCGCTTAATCGTGACACATTCCTCACCCGCATCGATGGGCTGCTCTATGGCGATGATCCCGCACAAGGGGTGATCGAAGGTAGCCGCTTTACCCACCCGGAATTGATGCTGTCCTTTACCGCGCCGCAGGGGTTCACCATGATCAACAGCACGCGTGCGGTTTCGATCAATGGGCAGGGCGGGCAGGCGCAGCTTTCGATGGCGGCCTATAATGGCAATCTGGATGCCTATGTGCGCTCGGTATTTGCCGCGCTAGGCGGCCAGAACAGCAATCTTGCACCCAGCAATATGCAGCGCACGACGATCAACGGATTGGCTGCTGCGATCGGCACTGCGCGGGTGAACAACAACAATGGCCAGGTCGATGTGACAGTTGTCGCTTATGAATTTGCGCGCGACAGGGCCTATCACTTTGCCGCGATCACGCCTGCGGGGCGTTCTGCGGTGTTCAACCCGATGTTCAATTCGATGCGGCGGATCACGCAGGCCGAAGCCTCTGCCGTGGTGCCGCGGCGCATTCAGGTCGTGACGGTTGCTCGCGGCGACACTGTGGCAAGCCTTGCCCGGCGGATGGATTACACCACTGCTCAGGTAGAGCGCTTCCGGGTGCTCAATGCGCTTGGTGCGAACGAGGAAGTGACGCCCGGCCAGCGGGTCAAGATTGTGGTGCGCGGGCGTTGATGCGTCCGCCCCATTGATGCGCTGCTTGGTTTAGGGCGCAACGAAAAAGGCGGCGAGAATTTCTCCTCGCCGACCTATTTTAATCAAAAAACTAGGGCTTAGGGGGCCGTAGCGAGTGAAGCATTCACACGGTTAAAGGTGTTGTTGAGGCCGCCACCCAGCGCCTGCATGCCGGTAATGGCGGCAACAGCGATAAGGGCTGCGATCAGGCCGTATTCAATGGCGGTCGCGCCTTCTTCGTTGCGCACAAGCTTGTTGATGAAGTTCATGTCTGGTCTCCTGATTGTGGTCTTCAATATCCTTGCTTATCCGATTTCTCGAACAAGTGCCTTATTCCTAGCTCCTATTTCTTGATAATTTCCTAAGCTCGCTTACACTTTTTACTTCAACCGCCTATGGCGGCAAAAATGACAGTTGATGTCCGCTGCCACAGATCCTGAAACGTAGTGGCAAAAGCACGAACCGCGGTAATCATCGCAAGAAAAATCATAGCGAGGATCAGGCCATATTCGACAGTGGTCGCCCCCGAGAGGTCGAACCGGATGCGATCAATCATTTTTTTCCAATTCATGACTGCCCCTGTCGCCTATGCCCTGACGCTGCAACAATCACTGCGGAGAATTAAGAAATGGTTGATGCCTCACCTCAAGGTGAAAAAAATTCCGACGCACCGGCCGGGTGGATGCTGGTGGTGGCGGGCGCCTTGGGGGATGGTGCGGGCCGGATCCTGATGCACCAAAGACCTGCCGGAAAGATGTATGCAGGGCTCTGGGAGTTTCCCGGGGGTAAGGTTGAAGGCTATGAAATGCCTGCCGTTTCCCTTGCGCGTGAATTGGCGGAGGAGCTCGGGATCGCGGTTGATCCGGTGCGCCTTCACCCGGTCGCCTTTGCCGAGGATGGTCCGCGCGAGGGGCGCGGTGCGATTGTCCTGTTGCTTTACACTGTGCGCGGCTGGACGGGTGCGCCGCAGGCGCTGGAAGGCGCTGCGGTGGGCTGGTTTACGCCTGCAGAGGTTTTGCAAATGCCGATGCCACCGCTCGATCAGACATTGGCCCAAAGGCTATTTGGCACGCCGGAGCGGGGTGGCCGATAGGGCTCATCGGCACGCGCTTCGCGGTGCCTGACGCCTTCAGAAAAAAGGGGTTGCCAAGCTTCGCTGGCCTCCCTATCTGCGGCTCTCCAACGCGCACCCGTAGCTCAGCTGGATAGAGCACCAGACTACGAATCTGGGGGTCAGAGGTTCGAATCCTTTCGGGTGCGCCATTCCCGAACAAAAGTTAGAAATGCAGGTGTGGTTTCGCCCACACCTGCACATGCGCTCCGGGCCAGTACGGCTTTGGAGCCGCTGATGCGGATTTGTCGATCATCGCACGCACCTCGCTAAGCAGCAGTCGTGCATAAGCTTGGCGCAGGTCAGGCGATCCACCGTGGAGCTTTTCTCTGAGCAATATAGCAACTTGCTCGACCTTCTCCGGTTTTAGCGCAGGCTCAGCCATAGCAAGGCGGCGGGATAGGTCTGAGATTTCGTCAGCGAGTTTGTCCCTTCGGAAGCGGAGGCTGACGAGGCGTTCACGCAAGGAAGGGTCCTCGGCGTCCATCAAGCCTTTCTCGACGAGTTCCAGCAAGCGGGCGATTCCTGCTTCGGCTTCCTTATGATCCTGCCGCATTTGGCGTAGCTGGCTTCGATTGCAGTCCTCGCGCTCGATGGCGGTTCCCAGGTACTCGCTGAGCAACTCGGTCAGGTGGTCTGGGTGAAGGATGCGTTTGGCAACCTGACCGAATCACAGCATCACCAAGCTTGTCCATCGGCATGCGCACTCCCGAGCAACTGAGTGGACCTTCCTTGAGGCGCTTGGATCAGCAATAGTAGCGATAAAGCCCGCTCTTCCCGGTGTTGAGGATAAGAACTGACCTGCAATGCCCACAGCGCGCCAAACCGGCAAGGAGAGTGGGCGAGCTACCGAGCAGCAGGTCGAAGAAGCGCAGCGCGAGTATCGCAAACGCGATAATGCCAAGCCCGGGAAGGACGGCAATTGGAACTACCCTGACCTAATCTTCCGAAAGGTCAGGAAGCGCCCCCTCTTGATCGTGCACTTGCTTGCCATCGGAGGAGAGGCCGACGACCTCAGGAACTCGGAACCGGTCGTCGCTTGGAGCCTCAGCTTCCCCAACACTAAACTGGAAGAAAAGAAGGTCGAGTACGTCGTCAACACGACATGGGTTCGCGAGAACTTCGGCTAGGAACTCGACGAGGACGAAATGGGTGGCGACGATGATCGCTGACGATCCATGGTCTGGACTGGAGCCCCGGCATCAGCCGACATCGTCAATGCCAAGCGCGTGGACGGCAAGCACCCGTCGAATTTCTACTGGGCTCGAAGCGTGGATAGAAAGTGCTTGCTCATCCTGCAATGCACCGCTGCATCAGTACCGAAAGGCAAGCTGTCAAAGCTCAAGGGCATCGAGGTCTCTTCAGGTGATGCTATCAGCTGTCCATGAGCTCCCATCCTTTGCCGCCAAACAACACGGTTATGTGCCTGAGGGAGAACGCCGACGGCCGGTTGATGCGATGCCTTGTGTGAAAATCCCGAGCTGCCAAGCCCAGAACAATTCGCCCCACTAGCCAGCTCACTTCATCGCAGGCCTATTGTCAATCATATCAATTGAGTTACTGTCATTGGTGTCGGGACGTATACCGAGTCGACGGGCTGATCCGAAGCATGGAGCTTAGCGATGGCCAGATATGAAAGAATTCCCGCCCCCAAGGAAACCCCTCAGCCGCAGATCCTGATCGTGCCCGGCCTTAACAATAGCGGGCCTCGGCACTGGGAAACCCACTGGGAAAGTGAGCTGCCCGGCGCCTCGAAGGTTGAGCTGGGTTGCTGGGACAATCCCGACCGCAACCTGTGGGTGAACCGTCTGAACCTTGCGATCCACAAGGCGGCGGCTCCCGTTATCCTCGTGGCACACAGCCTCGGCTGCCACGCCGCTGCGTGGTGGGCCGAATACGAACAACCGCCCCGGCTCGGCGGCAAGGTTGCGGGCGCGCTGTTGGTTGCCCCGCCCGATGTGGAAAGCGCCGATATCGACCCGCGCCTCAAGCGGTTTGGCCCGCTTATTCAAGGCCGCCTGCCGTTTCGCAGCCTGTTGGTGGCAAGCACCGACGATCCCCACGCCGCCATGGGGCAATCCAAACGCATGGCGCGCAAATGGGGCAGCCAATTGATCGATGCAGGCCCGCTTGGCCACATCAACGCAGACTCCGGCATCGCCAACTGGCCCTATGGCAAGTATTTGCTGCGCCAGTTGATCCGCACGGTGGACGCGGCGATCGAGACCTTCGCCAGTGACCCTATTGCTGCGCATCAGCAGCGCTGGGAGCAAAGCGTGATGGCGCTGCGTTGAGTCAAGCATTAGGCCGCTTTGGGGCGGAGCGCGGGCAGACCCCCGCGCTCCACCTTGCGTTCTGGCGGCGAGGGTTTAGACACAGGGCTGTCGGGGCCAAGCAACCTCCCGAACAGGCGCCCAGTTGTGCCCAAGCGTTGCCTCGTTTTCCGGCCTTTGCGGGCTGGGCTCAATTTGCGAGGTGAGCATGGCCACAAGGGCAAGCACTACGAATGTTGCGTTTTCCGATCTCCTATCAGCCTTTGCCCGCATCGGCCTTACCAGCTTTGGTGGTCCTGCAGGCCAGATCGCGCTGATGCACCGCGAAGTGGTGGAAGAACGCGGCTGGATTTCTGAGGAGGATTATCTCCACGCGCTCAATTTCTGCCACTTGCTTCCCGGCCCCGAAGCGCAGCAACTCGCAACGTGGATCGGCTGGCGGTTGCATGGTTGGCGCGGCGGGCTGGCGGCGGGATTGCTGTTTATTGTGCCGGGTGTGGCGGTGATCCTTGCGCTGTCGATGCTCTATGCGGTTGCTGCCCAGTTATCTTGGCTGCAAGCCCTGTTTCTGGGCGTGAAGGCAGCGGTGCTGGTGATTGTGGTGCAAGCGCTCTTGCGGATTGCGGGGCGCGCGCTGGATACGCGGCTGAAGCAGGGATTGGCGCTCAGCGCCTTTGCCGCGCTGTTCCTGCTTGATCTGCCGTTTCCGCTGGTGGTGCTGGGGGCAGGCGCGATCGGGCTGGTGGCGGCGGCGCTGCGGCCTGAATGGCTCGCGCTGAAACCGTCCGGCAATGGGATCTCCCAAGGCCCGCGTCCCTGGCGCAGCACAATCGCCTCGGTGATGATCTGCGGCGCTGTGTGGGCGGCTCCCATGGCGCTCATCGCCGCAACACTGGGGCGCGATCATGTGTTGTGGGATATCGGCGCCTTCTTCTCGCAGCTGGTGCTCGTAACCTTTGGCGGGGCCTATGCGGTGCTGGCCTATATGGCGCAGGAAGCCGTGCAGGGGTTCGGCTGGCTCAGGCCGGGCGAGATGGCCGACGGGCTTGGCCTTGCTGAAAGCACGCCGGGGCCGCTTATTCTGGTGACGCAGTTCGTGGGCTACCTTGCCGCCTTCCGCGCGCCTGATCCGTTCAGCCCGCTGGTGGCAGGCGTGCTGGGCGCAATGCTCACCACATGGGTGTCCTTCGCGCCATGCTTCCTGTGGATCTTCGCGCTCGCGCCGTGGATTGATCGGCTCGGTGGCAATCTGCGCCTTAAAGGCGGGCTGGCCGCGCTCACGGCTGCGGTGGTCGGCGTGATCGGCAATCTCACCGTGTGGTTTGCGCTCCATGTGATCTTTGAGGATGTGAGCACGCAGCAAATGGGGCCGCTCCGGCTGCTGATGCCCGACATCCAGACGCTGGATATGCGGGCGGTCGCACTGGTGTTGCTGGCAGGCGTGCTCGCCTTCAACTTCAAGCTGCCGGTGATCCGGCTGCTGGCGCTATCTGCTATGGCTGGGCTGGGCCTTGCGCTGATGGCGTGAAGCGTCCTTACATGAACGGCGAGGCGCGCCATACGCTGAAACTGCTGGTGGCGATCAGCACGCTGGCCACCGCGAGCAGCAGCACGCGCGGGCTGATGCGCTTGACCAAGATCGCCCCAAACGGCGCGGCAATCACGCCGCCGATAATCAGGCCCACCGTCACCAGCGTGAAGGCGGCCAGACCAATCGTGGCGATGAAGGCAATCGAGATCGAGAGTGTCAGGAGGAACTCTGCGGAATTGACGGTCCCCACCACCTTCCTCGGATCACCGCCCTGGATCAGCAGGTTCGAGGTCACCACTGGCCCCCATCCCCCGCCGCCTGCCGCATCCAGAAACCCGCCGACCGCCGCTAGCGGGCGGGTGAAACGCGGGTCTTCAAAGCGGGGTTTTGCCATGCGGATCGCCTTCCACATCAGGTAGAATCCAATCATCAGCAGGTAGAGCATCACGAATGGCCGAGCGGCTGCCGCATCAATGCTTGAGAGCACATAGGCTCCGCCCACACCCCCTGCCACGCCGAAAGGGACAAGCCTGCGAAACAGTCCCCAATCGACATTGCGCTGCCAGATGTGGCTCGCGCCCGATGCGCCGGTGGTGAACACTTCGACCAGATGCACGCTGGCAGAAGCCGCTGCAGGGGGCACGCCCATCACGCCCACCAGCAAGGTCTGGTTGATGACCCCAAACGCCATACCGAGCGCCCCGTCCACCATCTGCGCGGCAAAGCCGATGGCGATGAAAGGCAGCAGGTCAGCTAGGGCCTGTGGGGATTCACAAGCGGGTTGAATTGTGATTCAAGCTTGGGATGGACCGCTATGTGCTGACAGACGCCCAGTGGGCGAAGATCGAACCGCATTGCCTTGGGAAGGCTACGGACCCTGGGCGGACTGGCAAGAACAACCGGTTATTTTTGGAGGCTGTGCTGTGGATTGCGCGCACTGGGAGCCCATGGCGGGATCTTCCGGCTCATTTCGGCAACTGGAGCACGGCCTTCCGGAGGTTCCGTGATTGGCGTCAAGCGGATGTTTTCAAGCGAATATTCGATGCACTGTCGGATGATCCAGACATGGAATACGTCATGATGGATGCCACGATCGTCAAGGTTCACCGTCACGGACAGGGCGCAAAAGGGGGACTCAGAGCCAGGCCATTGGCCGTTCTAAAGGCGGCATGACCACCAAAATCTTGGCACTCACCGATGCGCTAGGCAAGCTGGTGCGCTTCCACCTGATGCCTGGCCATCGATTTGACACTGTCGGCGTCTCACCTCTCATCGATGGCGTTGAATTCGGAGCCATGCTCGCCGACAAGGCCTTCGACAGTAACGCCATCATTGCAGATCTCAACGAACGCGGTGCCAAGATCGTCATCTCACAGCACCCACGCCGTGCCCAACCTATTCAGATCGATGCAGAAATGTACAAATGGCGACACCTGATCGAAAACTTCTTCGCCAAACTCAAAGAGTTCAAACGCATCGCCATGCGCGCATGCAAAACCGATCAAAGCTTCGCCGCCATGATCTATCTTGCTGCCGCAACCATCAATTCACAATGAATCCCCACAGGCCCTAGGGTAAAGGCAGCGAAATCGGGCATGAGGCATGTCCTCTCTGCGAGCGGGCAGGGATGGGTCAGAAGGATTGGCTGATGGTGGCGCCCCAGGTGCGCGGGTCTCCCGGCAGGCCTGCGATCAGCCCGGTGTTGCCGGGGCCTGCGAAAAGCTGCTCGAAATAATTGGCATCGAACGCATTCCGCACCCAGCCAAAGATGTTCAGCCCATCATCCCCGCGAAAGCCGAGCCGGAAATTGGAGAGGCTATAGCCCTCCACATTCATGAAGGCAGAAGGCGAGGGGTTTGAGGAAAAGTCCGAACGATAACTGCCATCATAGCCGAGGTAGAACTGCCCGCTTTGCCCAAACAACGCACCCGGCAGATTGCCTTCACCGCCGAATGAGAACGCCCACCGGGAAACACCGGGCAGGCGCTGGCCGGAAATGTCGCAATTGGCCGGGCTGATCCCGCCGGGTGTGCCGGGCGCGGACGGGGTCTGACCCGGAGCGGCCACCGTGCCGCCAGCCAGCTCCGGCGGGCAGGGTGCATCGACAAAGCGGACATATTTCGCGTCCGTGAAGGCCGCATTGACATAGGCGTTGAAGCGCGCGCTTGGGCGCACCGAGAAATCGGCCTCAAGCCCTTGCGAGCGCACCTTGTCAGCATTGGCGAGGAACCCGCGCAGCACGCCAAACTGGCCATTGATGACGGTTGCCTGATAATCGCGGATGTCAGTGCGGAAGGCGGCGAGGTTCAAGGTCGCGCGGCGATCCCAGAACTGGGTTTTGAGCCCCAATTCGAAGTGATCGACATTTTCGGGACGGATGGCGCCTGCGGCCGCAATCGGGTTGCCCAGCGCATCGGTGGGCAGGCCGTTCTGGTTGATGCCGATCGTCTTGAAGCTCTTGGCATAGGTCGCATAGGCGAGCACATCGGGCGTGAACTTGTAGGTGGCCGTCAGGTCATAGCTGACGTTCCAATCCTTGTCCGAAGGCGCGCTCAATTGCGGACGGAACACGCCCAATTGCGCGGCGCTGCGCGCGTCGGTCTCGGTGCCGAGCAGCTCCACACCTGCACCGGTGAAGACGCGGCGCTCGAAAAAGCCTTCCTTCTCGTCATAATTTATCCGCGCGCCGGGCTGGATGGTGAAGTTGTCGGTGACCTTCCAGCTCAGCTGCCCGAACAGGGCAAGGCTGGTGCTCTTGAGGAATTGCAGGTTGCGCGCAGTCAGCCCGTCAAGCACGCTTGGATCATTGGCGAGCGCGCTTGTCGGATTGAGCGTCCAGCGGCTGGAGGCTGGGCCATGGGCTTCGGTCCCTTGCGTATCGATACGCTGGTTGAAGGCGAAGGCCCCGACCACGAAATCGAACCGCTCGCCCGTCTGGGCATAGCGCAGTTCCTGCGTGTATTGATCCTGCTGCGATGGGTTCTGCGAGCGGGTGACGATGGGAAGGCCCGTAAAATCGCGGTCATTCGCGGGCACCCAGTCCCAGTATCGCCACGCGGTAACGGATGTCAGTGTGCCGGGGCCTAGATCCCAGTTTACCCGGAAAGCCAGCCCGCCCACCGTGTTGGTGGCGCTCAATTCAGCATCAAGATCGGACAGGCGATCAAACGGATTGAGGCTGGGCGGTGCGTAGCCTTGCGCTGCGGCAAGCGCCGCAAACTGCCGGTTCAAGGGCCGCTGGGTCGGCTGGGTGCGCACAAACACCGAGCCGCAGCAAATTGGCTCCTGCCGGTTGTAATCGCCCGCGAGCGTCACCTTGAGATTACCAGTGGGTTGCCACAAGACCTGTCCGCGCAGGCCGATATTGTCGAGGCTCTGGATATCCTGTCCGGTGGTGACGTTAAAAATTGTGCCGCGCCGGTCGGTGGCCGAGGCCGCCACCCGCACCGCAATCGTGTCGCTGATCGGGCCGGAGACAGCGACGCGCGCCTGTTTGAAATCGAAATTGCCAAGGCTCACCTCGGCATTGCCTTCAAAGGTGAAGGTCGGCTGGTTGGTGGTGATATTGATCGCGCCCGCCGTGGTGTTCTTGCCATAGAGCGTGCCCTGCGGCCCGCGCAGCACTTCGATCTGCGCCACATCAAGGAAATCGAACAGCGCCGAGGCAACCCGCGAATAATAGACATCATCGATATAGATGCCGACGCCCTGTTCAAACCCATCACTGGTAAGGCCGAACGGCACACCCAGCCCGCGGATGTTGAGCGTGGTGTTGCGCGGATTGGAGGAGGTGAGTTGCAAGGTCGGGGCGATCTGCTGAAGCCTGCTCACATTGAACGCACCCAGTTCAGCGATCTGTTCGCCGCCCACCACGGTAACAGCGATGGGAATATCCTGCGCGGTTTCGGTGCGGCGCCGCGCGGTCACGACAATGCCCCGGTCGGCAAAGGCATCTGCCGTGTCAGCTTGCGGCAAGGCTTGGGCATCATCGGTTGCCTCGGTTAGGGCGGCTGTGGAAATGGTCTCGTCATCGGCTAGGGCCGGTGTCGCAGTGAAAACAGCGGCGCTGACGAACAGCGCCGCGCGCAGTGAAATCGGATGCATGGTTGTCGCCTTGAAGAAAGCGGGCAAGCATCCGGTGGTCCGGTCTGCGGGTTCCCTGTTGAGTTTGGTTGTGTGGGTTTCGCGGGCGAGCGCGCTTAGTCGTTCAGCCGCTTTTTCTCGGTCACGTCGATCTGCACGACTTTGCCATCATGCACGACGAGATTGATCGCTCCGAAGCGCAAGCGGGTCAAAGCCTCGCTCACCACCTCCAGAGCGGCTGTCAGCACGCCTTGGGGCACGCCAGCAGCCGTGGGTTTGTTGGTGTCCATGATTGAACCTCTCACAAGGTGACTCGCTGTCACGCGGTCAACCTAACCAAACTGATTGAGTTGACAATAGGCTTTCGACACCAGAAATTCTGTGCAGCGTCCAAAGGACAGCTTTGCGCGCCCAATCGAAACTCAGCGGGCGGCGAGGTCTTCATCGCTGAACGGCGGCACTGGTTGGATCGGGTCGGATAGCCGCACCGAATCAAGCACCTGCGCGGTGCGATCGCGCACATCCAGCATCAGCGCGCGGGTGCGGCACTCGCCTTCCTCAAGGCAATTCTTGCACTTTTCATAGGCATTGCGACTTGCACAGGGCACCAGGGCAAGGGAACCGCGCATGTGCCGGATCAAGTCACCATAGGTGATATCAACCGGCGGGATCGCCAGCCAATAGCCCCCCTCGCGCCCGCGCTGCGAAGCTACCAGCCCATAGCGGGCCAGCTCCGACAGAATCACAGTGAGGAATTTGGCAGGGATATTCTGCGCCTCGGCAATCACTGCCAATTGCACCGGCCCTTCGCCGTAATGATCGGCAAGGTGCTGCACAGCGCGAATGGCATAGCGGGTTTTTTGAGAGAGCATGGCCTTTGTCTATCGCCAGAGTAGGCAATAGGGCAAGCCATCATTATCCGTCGGTCAGTAAGCCGGCCTGCGCGCGGCTTCTTCGATCTGCTCGGCAGTAAACAGGGCCATGAGGCGGCCCGCCTCATTCAGCGCAAAATGCTCCTTGCGCAAGGCAACATGACCCTCCGGCGCTTTCAGCACCACCCGGCCCTTGGAATAATCAATCTGTTCGATGGTGGCGGTGAGCTTGTCATCAATCGAGACAACCTCGGCGCCCGGCATCAGTGACGATGCGATCTTCGCAGCGCGCTCGGCCAGTTGGCGGTCCATCATCGCATCAAGTTCAGCGCGGGTGGTGTTGATGGTGATGCCAGCTTCGGTGAACCCGAAGGATTGGCGCGCAACCGGCGCTTGATGTGTGCCGGTGTTCACCAGCACCAGATCATCGGAGACGTGTTCGATTGTTCCGATGCTGGAACCATCGCGCCCCAAAACCACAGCGCCGACCTTGACAGGTCCGGTGTTGTCCAGACGCGGTGAGGACTTGGATGATATTGTCGCAGGAGGGTTCTCAACCGCGAGCGCTGGGCCGTCAAATGCCGCGATCATGCAGGATGCGGCGCAAAGGGCGCGGAAAGGACGAAACTGTTCGGGCGTTGTGAGGCTCATCGCATCACCCCCCACTCAAACGCAAAGGCGCCCCACCGCGAATGCGATGGAGCGCCGGTAGCCTGATTAGGCAGCAGTGGGTTCTGCTTCGGTTTCTTCAGCTTCTTCAGCGACTTCAGCCGACTGATCTTCAGCGGTCTGCTCTTCGGTGGCCTCGACGGGCTCATCAGCAACCTGAGCAAAAGCAGCCGGACCAAAAGCAAGAGCCGACGAAAGCAGAGCGATCTTTGCAAACTTCATGATGAATTCCTTATTTCACTATGTATGCAGCAATAATTCCGTCCCAATTTGGTCAAAAATCAGGCATAATTTACTACACAAAAGCACGACACCGAGCCGAATGAGGGAATGCGGGTGAAAAAATTCATTCGACGGCATTCTTTTAGACACCCAAAGGCGCAAACCGCAAGATTGTCAGAAGCGCTTCACCGATAAGCTGACACAACTTACCCCACTGTTGGATGGTAACTCCAGCTGGATTAGCTGCATTCGTGCGATTGTTAATCTGGCAGCAAGCTTCAGTCGAATCGACTGCAAACCGGATCGCGGCCTATTGGACTATGGCGACCTCGTCATCATTCTTGCTGAAACTGCTCACCAGTGAGCGCGACAGTTTCAGCCGACATATCGGTCGGCTGCGGCGAACACTGATTGACGGCAATTGGCAGAGCCTGCCGTTGCGCTTGGCGAGCGGGAACGGCAGAAAAGTCCCAGAGCACGAACCCGCTTCGCGGGAGGGTCGCTTGGGGTGAGGTAGTCTGGTATTGTTGAGGCTTTGAGAGCGGCGACGTCGCTTGCGAGCGTGGAGTTCCTTCAATGGAGAGGAACTCATCATGGATACCATCACTACCACTGTCCCGAGCAATTCCCTGCGCGAGCGTATGTTGCAGGACATGACGATGCGTGGCTTCGGCGATCACACGCAGAAGGATTACATCCGGCACGTTCGATCATTTGCGGCGTTTCTCGGCCGACCTCCCGATACGGCGACGATTGAAGATCTCCGGCGTTTTCAGATCGATCAGCATGAGCGCGCCATCAGTCCTGCAACCATCAACGGGTCCGTATCGGCACTGCGGTTCCTGTTTGGTATCACTCTTAAGCGGCCGGAGATGGCACTGGGCCTCGTCGTTATTCGCTACACACCCAAGCTCCGAGAGGTCCTGAGTGTCGAAGAGGCGGCGCGGTTGATCGAGGCGGCGCCCGGCATCAAGTACAAGGCCGCATTCAGCGTCGCCTACGGCGCAGGCTTGCGCGTGTCAGAGGTGACCCACCACCCGCATGTGCACATGATCGTGCCCGGCGGCGGGATCGCGCTTGATGGGAAGCGCTGGATCTCGTCGCGCCCGACGTTCCTGCTGCCGGTGCGTGTACTGGGCGCATTGTTCCGCCGGCTGTTCCTCACTCGCCTGCTGGCATTGTTCGATGCCGGCAAGCTGGCCTTCTTCAACACATTGGCGGGCCTCGCAGACCGCAAGGCCTTCCTTCGGCATCTGTCGCCGATCCGTAAGAAGCGCTGGGTGGTCTATGCCAAGCCGCCCTTTGCCGGGCCGCAGGCGGTGCTGGCCTATCTTTCGCGCTACACCCACCGCGTCGCCATCTCGAACCGGCGGATCCTTGCCTTCGACGAGCGCGGTGTGACGTTCCGATACAAGGATTACCGCCGCGATGGGGCCGAACGCCAGCAGGTCATGTCGCTCAGCGCCCACGAGTTCATCCGCCGCTTCCTCATCCACGTCCTGCCGCGCGGCTTCCATCGCATCCGGCATTACGGCCTGCTCGCCAGTTCAAACCACAAGGACGCCATCGCGCTCGCCAGAAGGTTGCTGGGTGTCGCTGCGCCGGTCCAGGAGCCCGAACCGGATGAACCGCCCGACGATCGCCCGCCATGCCCATGCTGCGGTGGGCACATCACCATCATCGAGGCCTTTGCCCGTTCGTACCAACCCCGTGCACCGCCAGAACCAGCACTCCCCGCCCGGAAACACACGCCATGATCCGGCATGGCTCATCCTACAGTATGGCCGACATTACGGTGTCCCGGCCGACGACCCGGCGCGTGACCACCCCCGAATTAACCCGGCCGCAGGACATGGTCCCCAGCAAATCCAATGTCGCTCGCAATCCTACACCCTACAAAACCACTCTGATCCGACCATTGGCTACCCTGCCGCATCACCAGCGCCTGCCGCCCCAGACCATCCCAAAGCCGTTTTACCCATAGACCAGCGCCTGCGGCCCGCGGGTTCCTGCACTGGAGGCTTTCGTACGCAAGCGCCCGAAACCCTTCACACATTCCGCCATCGGGCGAGGGTCGGGGTTATCGGCTATCAACCAACCATCGGCGCTGCTGCAGAACCGCGGTGCAAATCCTGTGCACTTTCCAGTGGAAAACTGCGCAAATCAGGCGGCCGTCTTGCGCTCGGAATCCAATCGAATCATAGTGCCAAAATCAGGACCACCACAGGGTGCCACGGGGTTTTGACTCGAAGGGAAACTCGTTATCTTTCAGATGGTTGGGTCTGAAGATATCCGTGGCTGGGGCGGAAGGATTCGAACCTTCGCATGGCGGTACCAAAAACCGCTGCCTTACCGCTTGGCTACGCCCCAGCAAGAGCCGCGCTCTATAGCGGCCCGAGAACAAATGTGAAGCGCAAAAGACGCAAGCTTGTGGTGACAATTTTCAGCCCAAACGCTTGCCTAGGAAATCGGTGGCGCAGTGGCGTTCTCGCAACTGCGTTTGTTCATCACCCCATGTCTTGTTGACGATTCGTCCGCGTTGCACGGCGGGCCGCGCGGCGATCTCGTCGACCCAGCGCTTGACGTGTGTGTAGTCATCGATGCTGAGGAACGTTTTTGCGTCGTTGTAGATGTCGCCGGTGGTGAAGGGGGCAAGCCAAGGGAAATTGGCGATATCGGCGATCGTGTACTCATCTCCGGCGAGGTACCGGCTGTGCGCTAGCCGCTGGTCTGCGACATCGAAAATCCGCTTGGTCTCCATCGCATAGCGATTGATCGGATATTCGTATTTTTCCGGTGCATAGGCGTAGAAATGGCCAAAGCCACCACCGATGAAGGGGCCGCTTGCCACTTGCCAGAACACCCAGCTTAAGGTCTCCGCGCGCCGCGCCGCGTCAACCGGCAGAAATTCCCCGAATTTTTCAGCAAGGTGCATCAAGATGGCACCCGATTCGAATACGCGGAACGGCTCTGGCCCGCTGCGATCGAGCAGGGCAGGGATCTTGGAATTCGGGTTTACGCTTACAAAGCCGCTGGTGAATTGTTCGCCTTCGCTGATGTTGATCGTCCATGCATCATATTCGGCGCCTGCGTGTCCCAGTTCTAGCAATTCTTCGAGCAGGATCGTCACTTTCACCCCATTGGGCGTGGCGAGCGAATAAAGCTGCAAGGGATGTTTGCCCACCGGCAGATCGCGGGTCTCGCGTGCGCCTGCGGTTGGCCGGTTGATGTTGGCGAACCGGCCGCCTGAAACTGTCTCAGCGCTCCAGACCTTGGGTGGGATATAGGTGGCATCGGCCATACAGGGCTCCTTGGCGGACGATTTGGATTGCAGCGAGGCTATAGGAACAGGCGAAATTAAGCGCTAGGGGCATATCTCATAGCGCACAGGCGAGCCATGACCAGCGAGACGCACAGCTTTTACGATGCCCATGCCCACGGCTTTGTCCGGGTGGCGACCGCCACGCCTGCCAGCCGGACGGCCGACGTGACGCATAATCTGGCGGGGATTCTCGCCGAGGCAGGCCGTGCACATAAGGCCGGGGTTGATCTGGTGGTCTATCCCGAACTCACGCTATCGTCTTACGCGATTGATGATCTGCTGCTGCAGGCAGCGCTGCTTGATCGTGTTGAACAGGCTTTAGCGGAACTGGTGGCGGCTAGCGCTGATCTGACGCCTGTGCTGGTGGTGGGGGCGCCCTTGCGCCGGGCTGGCAAGCTTTACAATTGTGCGGTGGTGATCGCGGGCGGACAGGTGCTGGGGGTTGTGCCCAAGAGCTATCTGCCGAACTACCGCGAATTCTATGAAAAGCGCTATTTTGCTCATGGTCGCGGCTGCGTGGATCTGTGGATTGGCGTGGCGGGCGAGGAGGTGCCTTTCGGGACCGATCTGATTTTCTCCGCTGGCAATCTGCCGGGCTTTGTTTTCGGCATCGAGATCTGCGAGGATTTCTGGGCACCCCAGCCGCCCGGCACGCTGGCCGCGCTCGCTGGCGCGCTGATCGTGTGCAATCTTTCTGCCTCACCTGTGACCATTGGGCGTGCCGATGATCGCCACCTCCACTGCCGCGCCAGCGCCAGCCGCGGCATCTGTGCCTATGCCTATTCGGCCAGCGGGCACGGCGAGAGCACCACCGATTTGGCATGGGACGGGCAGGGGGTGATATACGAGCTGGGCGATCTGGTAGCCCAAAGCACCCGGTTCGATCTCGCGCCCGAACTGTGCGCCGTCGATATCGACACCGCGCGCATTGCTGCCGAACGCCTGCGCAACCAGACTTTCGCTGACGCAGCCGAGGCAGCGGGGCATCCTGAGGACACTTATCGCAAGGTGGTGTTTGAACATGCGAGCGCGCCTCGCGACAAAGGCCTGGTCCGTCCGGTCCCGCGCTTTCCCTTTGTGCCCGATAGGCGTGAGAAGCTCGACGAGGACTGCTACGAGGCGTTCAACATTCAGGTCGATGCGCTGATGCGGCGTATCCAATCGACGGGCGCGAAAAGCCTCGTGATCGGCATTTCGGGCGGGCTTGATTCGACCCATGCGCTGATCGTCGCGGCCAAGGCCTGTGATCGGCTGGGCCTGCCGCGCACTTTCATTCGCGGCTATACCATGCCGGGCTTCGGCACCTCCGATCACACGCGCGGCAATGCCCACCGCTTGATGGAGGTGATGGAGATCACCGCAGGCGAGATCGACATCCGCCCCGCGGCGCAGCGGATGCTGGCCGATATCGGCCACGCTTTTGCTGATGGCGAGCCAGTGCACGATGTGACGTTTGAAAATGTGCAGGCCGGCCTCAGAACCGATTACCTGTTCCGCCTAGCCGGCCAGCATGGCGGCTTTGTGCTGGGGACGGGCGATCTCAGTGAATTGGCGCTGGGCTGGTGCACCTATGGTGTGGGCGACCAGATGAGCCATTATGGCATCAATGCAGGGCTCCCCAAGACGCTGATCCAGTATCTTATCCGCTGGGTGATCGCGACCGGTCAGTTCACCGATGTCTGCAGCGATGTGCTCGGCGCGATCCTGAAAACCGAGATCAGCCCTGAACTGGTGCCGCCGGGCGCAGATGGCGCGATTCAGTCGACCGAGAGCATCATTGGGCCTTATGAACTCAATGACTTTTTCCTCCACCACATTATCCGCTATGGGCAAAGTCCCTCCAAAGTCGCGTTTCTGGGATGGCACGCCTGGAGAGCGCGCGAATGCGGGTTGTGGCCGGCAGGCTTCCCTGATGATGAGAAGCGCGAATATGATCTGGCGATCATCGCAAGCTGGCTCGACAAGTTCTGCGCGCGCTTCTTCGGCTTCTCGCAGTTCAAACGCAGCGCCATGCCCAATGGGCCCAAAGTCTCCTCGGCAGGCGCGTTAAGCCCGCGCGGTGACTGGCGCGCACCATCTGATGCGGTGGCAGCCGTGTGGCGCGAGGAATTGCGTGCTGGCCTGCCGCCGGAAATCGCCGCGACCCTGCCAGATTTGTCCTGATATGTCCGCTCCGCTGCCGTTATCGGCCATTGCGGTGCTGATGGCCTGCAACATTGCTTGGGCGCTCAACATCGTTGTCAGCAAGTTGGCAGTCGATGAGTTGGGCGTGCCGCCCTTGTTTTACACAGTGCTGCGCTCGATACTGGTAGTGGTGGTGCTGTTCCCGCTCTTGCGGCCCTTGCCGAAGCAACTGCTGCGCGTGTTGTTGATCGGCTTTGCCATCAGCGGCGGGAGTTTTGCGCTGTTGTTTGCCGGGCTTAAGACGGCAACGCCCTCAGCCGCGGGGATTGTCAATCTCTCATCGGCGCCGCTCGCGGTGCTCTTTGCCGTTGTGTTTCTGGGTGAAAAAGTCGGCTGGCGGCGCGGCCTCGGCATGGGCTTGACGCTGGGCGGCGTCTTGCTGGCGATGGGCAGCCCTTCGGCAGCGGGCAGCATTACCGGCCTTGTGCTGGTGCTGGGATCGGCGGTGGTGGGAGCGCTGGGTTCGGTGTTTGTGAAAACCATCACGCTCGATGCCGTGCGGCTTCAGGCTTGGGCGGCGGTGGTTTCACTCGCGGCGCTGGTTCCGGCAACGCTTGTGTTCGAAAGCGGGCAGATCGCCGCTTTCGAGGCCAATCCGGTGCCCGTTGCGCTGTGTGCGCTGTTTGCCGGGTTGATCGTATCGGTCGGCGCGCATTCGGCCTATTTTCGCATTCTACAACGCCATGACGCCAATCTCGTCGTGCCGTTGACGCTGCTGACCCCGCTGCTGACGATTGCCTTTGGTGCTTGGCTGACCGGCGATGCCATCGGCTGGCCCTTGCTGGCGGGCGGAGCGCTGGCGATGGTCGGCGTTGCGGTGATCGTGGTGCGCCCCAGCAGCAAGCTGTTCAAGCCGCTGCTGGTGCGCTCCAGATTTTGAGGCCAAATTTTGAGGCGGGTTTAACCCACCAATTCGGCGACCTTGGCGTGGGCCGCGGCGATCTTTTCTTCTGCACCTTCGCCCATAATGCCATCAGCGGCGATGATCGTCACATCGCTGATGCCAAGGAAGCCGAGGAAGAAGGTCAGCCAGCGGCTCATGAAGTCGAAATCCGCGCCCACGGGCGTGCCGCCTGAGGCAATCGCGAGATAGGCCTTCTTACCCTTGAGCAGGCCTTCCGGGCCGGTCGCGGTGTATTGAAAAGTCGTGCCCGCACGCGCCACCAGATCGGCCCATGCTTTGAGCGTGGCGGGCGGCCCGAAATTGTAGATCGGTGAGGCGATCACAATGGTGTCGGCGGCCTGAAGCTCAGCGATGAGCGTGTCGGCGATGGCGGCAAGATCGGCCTGTTCGGCGGTGCGCTCCGCTGCCGGCGTGAGGTTTGCGCCGAAGCGTTCGGCGCACACGAAGGGCAGGTCGTTTGCCGCAAGATCGCGAGCCACGAGCTTCGCTCCGGACTTGGCGGCAAGGCCGTGGGCGAGCTTGTCGCCAAACCCGCGCGAGACGCCGTCTGCGCCGTTGATGCTGGTGGTGATGTAGAGAAGATTGGCCATGAGAAATGCTCCTGTTGCAAGGCGGTAGAAAGGGGTGGAGCCGGCCGGGGAGGGAGAGCAGCCGGCCGGCTCCTAGAGGATCGGATCAAGCAGCGTCGACCAGCACCACTTCGCTGTCTTCGAGTGCAGTGATGGTGACCTCGGCCATCTGGGTGATGGCGATGCCGTCGCGCGCCTTGGCTTCGACCTCGTCGATGCGGATCTTGCCCGTTGCCGGGACAAGGTAGAGGTGGCGATCAGCCGAGCGCGGCGTGTAAGTCACACTTTCGCCTGCCCGGATGGTCGCGCCCAGAACGCGGGCATCGGCCCGGATCTTCAGCGCATCATTATCATTTGCCACCCCGCTTGCGAGCGGGACGAAAGCGCCCGCGCGCGCATCCTTGGGGAACTGGCGCGCACCCCAGCTCGGCTCACCGCCGCGGGTGTCGGGGATGATCCAGATCTGGAACAGGCTCGTGTCCTCGTTTTCCAGATTATATTCCGAATGGCGCACGCCATTGCCCGCGCTCATCACCTGGACATCGCCTGCTTCGGTGCGGCCTTCATTGCCCATGCTGTCGCGGTGGGTGATCGCGCCTGTGCGGACATAGGTGATGATTTCCATGTCGGAATGGGGATGGGTGGGAAAGCCGGTGCCGGGCGCAATGCGATCATCATTCCAGACGCGAAGCGCGCCCCAATGGACGCGGGCGGGATCATGGTAATTGGCGAAAGAAAAGTGATGATGCGCATCAAGCCAGCCGTGATTGGCCGCGCCAAGGCTTTCAAAGGGACGAAGTTCGATCATGTCGTGTCTCCTTATTCGAGTGTTGAACGCCAGATAGGCGCGAAGGTTCGAACGGATAAGTGCGATAAAACTTGCCAAAATGTTCAGGAAATCCGAACATAAGCCGCGATGAAACTCGGCGAGCCCACTCTTGATCAATTGCGCATCTTCATTGCGGTGGCTGAACACGGCAGCTTTGGCGGCGCGGCGGGCGCGATGGGGCGGGCTGTTTCGGCAGTGTCTTACGGCATCGCGCAATTGGAAGAGCAGCTTGGCCTGACCCTGTTCGCGCGCGAAGGCTCGCGCCGCCCGGTGCTGACCGCGGCAGGCGAAGGCCTGCTCGCTGAAGCGCGCGGGATTGCTGATGGGGTGGATGCCTTGCTCGCCAAGGCGCGCTCGCTCCATGCAGGGCTTGAGGCGAGCCTTGGCCTGGTGATCGACGTGATGGTTCCGGGCGAAGTGACCGCGCGCGTGCTGGGCGAATTTCGCCGGATGTTCCCGACTGTGGCGCTCACGCTCAATATCGAGGGGCTGGGCGCGGTTGCGGCCTGCCTCATCGACAAGGAAGCGCAATTGGCCATCGGCGGGCCGGTAACGGCCGATCACCCGGAACTCGAACGGCAGGTGATTGGCGAGATTGATCTCGTCCCCGTCGCTGCGCCTTCGCACCCACTGGCGCGCGCAGGGGTCCAGCCGGGGGAGAGCCGCCAGCACCTCCAACTGGTGCTGACCGACCGTTCGCGCCTGACTGACGGGCAGGAGTTTTCGGTGCTCTCGCCCGCCACATGGCGGCTGGGCGATCTGGGGGCCAAGCACTCGCTGCTCATCGAAGGGCTGGGCTGGGGCAATATGCCGCGCCACATGATTGCAGGCGATCTGGCGGCAGGGCGATTGGTGGAGCTTGACCTGCCCGAAAAGCCCGGCGCGCAATATCGGCTGTCGGCGCTGTGGCGGCGTGACGCGCGGCTTGGCCCTGCGGCAAGCTGGTTGATTGATGCGTTCAGGGAAGGGCTCGCCTAGGGGCCGAAGATAATCGGCGTATCGCCTGCTTGCCACGGCGCAAATTTGGGCATGATCGCGGTGAACAGATCGCTGGCGATATGGCCTTGGAGCCATGCGGAAAGGCGCGGCAGGGGTTGGGCGGCGAACCAGTCCCGGTCGCTGTGCGCAAATTGCCGGATGAAGGGGAACAGGGCGATGTCGGTGAGGCTGCGGCGAGGCCCGCATAAGTGGGCTTGGCCTGCCAGACGCTCCTCCAACGGCAGCAACAGCGCGAGTGCGGCGGCGCGGTGGTCCACGCCGTCTGGCTTATAGCGGGTGGGATATTTGGCGCGATCGAGGTGGTGCTTGAAGGGGCCGTCATTGGCTGCGATCAGCGCTGTATCCTCGCCCGCCAACCAGCCTTCCGGGTCCTGCTGTGCCAAGGCCCAGCGCATGATCTCAAGGCTTTCGTCGATCACTTGTTCGTCAGACAGCACCAGCACTGGCACAGTCGCCTTGGGGCTGGCAGCGATCAGTTCAGGCGGCTTGGCGGCCAGTTTCACTTCGCGCAATTCCGCCGCAATACCCGCCACCCACAGCGCCATGCGCGCACGCATCGCATAGGGGCAGCGGCGGAAAGAATAGAGGATGGGAAGCGCGCTCACGCCGCCTCGGGAGCGCCGCAAGCGGCACAGGCCTCGCCCGGCAAGACCGCTCGCCCGCAGGCGCGGCACATCGTGGCGGTGCCGGGCGCAAGGCCATGGCCAAGACTGACGCGTTCATCAAACACGAAACATTCGCCCTGCCACAGGCTGTCTGCTTCGGGCACTTCCTCGAGATATTTGAGGATGCCGCCTTTCAGGTGATAGACTTCCTCCACGCCTTGCGAGCGCAGGAAGCTGGTGGACTTTTCGCAGCGGATGCCCCCGGTGCAGAACATCGCGACCTTTTTCTTGCCGCTGAGGAGTTCCTCGCGATTGCGCCGAAACCATGCGGGAAACTCGCGGAAAGAGGTGGTTTTGGGATCGGTAGCGCCCGCAAAAGTGCCGATTGCCACTTCGTAATCATTGCGGGTGTCGATCACCACCGTTTCAGGATCAGCGATCAGCGCGTTCCAGTCCGCGGGATCGACATAGTGGCCGACGCTGAGGGCCGGATCGATATCCGGCTCGCCCATCGTCACAATCTCGCGCTTCAGCCGCACTTTCATCCGGCCAAACGGCATTTCGGGAGCGGATGAGAATTTCACATCGAGTGCAGCGCAGCCGGGCAGGGCGCGGATCGCGGCAAGCACTGCCTCCAGCCCCTCGGCCTCGCCCGCAATCGTCCCATTGATGCCTTCGCGCGCGAGCAGCAGCGTGCCTTTCACGCCCGCCGCTTCGCACAGCTCCAGCATGGGCGCGCGCAGGGCCGCAGGATCATCAAACCGGGTAAACTGGTAAAGCGCAGCGACTGAAATCAAGCGCGCATCACCCAGCCATGCGTGTCGGCAACCTCGCCCTTCTGGATGCCGACCAGCTTTTCGCGCAGCTTGGCGGTGGTTTGGCCGATGCCGCCTGCGCCAATGGTAAATTCGCCATCATGGCCTGCCACTTTGCCCACAGCTGTCACCACCGCCGCCGTGCCGCAGGCCATCACCTCAACCAGCTTGCCGCTGGCTGCATCTTCGCGCCACTGGTCGATCGAATACATCTCTTCGGACACGCTGAGGCCTTCTTCGGCCAGCAGCGTCATCAGGCTGTCGCGGGTGACGCCGGGCAGGATCGTGCCGGTGAGCGGCGGGGTGATAACCCGGCCATCATCGAACACGAAAAACAGGTTCATGCCGCCCAGTTCTTCCACCCATTTGCGTTCGACCGCATCAAGGAACAGCACCTGATCGTGGCCTTGCGCAAAGGCTTGGCCGGTGGGCACGAGGCTTGCCGCGTAATTGCCGCCGCATTTGGCAGCGCCCGTCCCGCCGGGGGCTGCACGGGTGTAATCGGAAATCCAGATGCTCACCGCCTTGGCGCCCGATTTGAAGTAATTGCCTGCAGGTGAAGCGATCACAATGAACTTGTATTGCTTGGCCGGACGCACGCCCAGGAACGCCTCGGTGGCGATCATGAAGGGCCGCAGATAGAGCGCGCCGCCTTCGACCGCCGGGAACCAGTCCGCATCGACGCTGAGGAGTTGCCGCACGGCTTCGAGAAACAGGTCTTCGGGCAGATGCGGCATGGCCAGCCGATCAGCGCTGGCGTTGAACCGGCGCGCATTGGCGTCAGGCCGGAACAGCGCCATCGACCCATCGGGCTGGCGATAGGCCTTCATGCCTTCGAAAATTTCCTGCGCATAATGCAGCACAGCCGCCGCCGGATCGAGCGGGATCGCGACCCGCGGCCCAAGGCTCGCCTGATGCCAGCCGCCCTTTGTCTCGTCATAATCGATCACCACCATGTGATCGGAAAACACCGTGCCAAAGCCGGGATCAGCAATCAGCGCGGCGCGGGCATCGGCGGGCGTGGGCGAGGGGTGAGGGATATGCGCAAAGTCCATGGAAGCGCGATTAGTGCGGTGCGCCCAGAAGGGCAAGCGCCCTGCCGAAGCGAGCGATGCAAAGGTGAAGCGGTAGGCGGACAAGAACGCCTCAAGCAGCGAAGCGGTAGGCCAAAAAAGAATGCGCGCCCGCAGGCGCCCGTAGCAAAGCGAAGGAGGAGCGCCGAGGACGAACCTGCGTAAGGCAGGTTCGCAAAACAATCATCCCGCCGCCCGGCGTTTGAGGGCGAAAACAATAGACTCCCAAATGAAAAGGGCAGCTCCGCCCAGAGGCCGAACTGCCCTTTCATGGTCAGCGGCCGGAAGTGCCGCTCACGAAGCCTTACTCAGAAAGGTTGATTACCGAGTATGCTCCGTAGGGATCTTCACCGACCTCGCTACTGAACCATGAGACATCGGATCACCTCCTTTCGCGCTAGTGAGCTAGACCCCGCGTTTCACCGGGGGCCGAGAGCCGCGTTCGCCGCTGGCCTCAAGCGCAGTTGTGAATCATTGCGCGATCAAGGGCAAGACTTGAAAAAAGTTTTTCCCACGTCAGTATAAGAGTTCGGTGATTGCGCGGAGGCAGACTGTCTAGCGGCAATCCTCGATCACCCGCGCAACTTCCGGCCAGGACGGCAGATAGAGCGAGGCAAGGCCCGTGCCTTCCACCGCAAAACGCCCGCGCGCAAAGGCCATCGCATCCAGCAGCGCGTCGCGCGCAGGCAGCGCCACCAGCGTCTCGCGCCCGGCAGACTGGGCTTGCAAAGTGCGCGTCGCGGTTTGCGTGCGGATCGTCACCTGCGGATTGGGCACGCCGCTTTCGGGCAGCGAAAGCTGGATCGTCCGATTGTCCGCAAGGCAGCGCAGCCGCACCCGTGCGCCCGAATCCGGCCCGATAAAGGCGGCCTCGGTAAAGCCGCTGCGCGCTTCATAGCGCCATGTTCCCGGCGTTTGCGGCGCATCGGCCCAATTGTCATAGCGCGGCGCAGTGGGCGGGGGTGGGGGCAGAGCGGCGGGCTCGGCAGCAGGCGGCGCGGGCGGCGGGGCAGGCGGCGCGCTGGTGGGCACACAGGCGGCAAGCGCGCCGCTCAATATCACCGCAGCGGCGATCCGAATGAGTGGTCCTTTCATGCCGCCTCAATGCGCGCTATCGGATTACTCGTCCATGACCAAATCTGCATCCCCTGCCAAAAAACGCCGTGTTGACCAGCTCTTGACTGAGCGCGGGCTTGCCGAAAGCCGCGCGCGCGCTCAGGCACTGGTGATGGCGGGATTGGTGTTTGCAGGCGAGGTCAAGATCGACAAGCCGGGCCAGCAGATCGCCGCCGATAGCGCGCTTGAGGTGCGCGGGCGCGACCACCCCTGGGTCAGTCGTGGCGGGATCAAGCTCGCCCATGCGCTCGAAGCTTTCGGGCTTGATCCGGCAGGTGCAATAGCAATGGATATTGGCTCATCGACCGGAGGCTTTACCGATGTGCTGCTGACGCATGGGGCAGCGCATGTTTTTGCGGTGGATAGCGGCACGAATCAGCTGGCGTGGAAATTGCGCGAAGACCCGCGCGTCACCGTGCTGGAACAAACCAGCGCGCGCATTCTGACGCCAGCGCTGATTGATCGGCCCTGCAATTGGGTGGTGTGTGATGCCAGTTTTATCGCGCTTGCCAAGGTGCTCGAACGCCCGCTCGAACTGGCCGCGCCCGAATGCCAGCTGGTCGCGCTGATCAAGCCGCAGTTTGAGGTGGGCCGCGAAGAAGTGGGCAAGGGCGGGGTGGTGCGCGATCCTGCTTTGCATGAGAGGGTGTGCGAGGAAGTGCGCGGCTGGCTTGAAGCGAGTGGCTGGCAGGTGCAAGGTATCACTACCAGCCCGATCACCGGGCCGCAGGGCAATGTTGAATTTCTGATCGCCGCGCGGCGGTTTGTGCAGGAGGCAGAAAGGCCATGAACAGCAGAATTTTTGTCGTGATCGCCGTCCTGCTGGTGATTGGGCTTGGTTTGGCAGTGGTGTTCAGCGCGGCGGGATAGGCTGCGCAGGCCAGCGCGCCTTGCCGGGAATTATCTGAAGCCCAGATACGAAACGACCGGCAGCAACCCATGGGTCACTACCGGCCGTTTGATTCGTTGTCTGATCGGTGAAGATCAAACCGCGAAACCGATCGAATTACTGAGCAGCAGGAGCTTCTTCAGCAGCGGTTTCAGCAGCGTCAGCAACAGCTTCAGCGCCTTCAGCAGCGGCGTCGGCAGCAGCTTCGGCGCCTTCAGCAGCAGCTTCGTCAACGGTTTCTTCAACAGCCATGGTGTCGGCTTCGGTTGCTGCTTCTTCGGTGCCGCCCGAGCAAGCAACGGTAGCAACGGCCAGACCAGCAACGGCGATCAGAGCAGAAATCTTCTTCATGGTTCAATTCCCCATAATAGGCCGCTAGGGACCCTTTGATTTTCGAGCGCGAAAAGTGTCTCTCCTGCCGACCCGCGCTCCGAATCACGGCAAGAATGTGGCAGGAATTAGCAGAAATTGTGGCGGCGTCACCTCATTTTGATGAGGGAGCACACAAAATGTGGCAAAATCTGGGGAAAGTGCCTTATTTCATGACGCCGCTTGCGCGCGCGATTGGCATGGCCAGCCAAGACCTTATAGTGGTGCGCTTATCGGGAGATTGTGATGAACGTGCTCGCTTCCAAGCAGCAATTGCGTGCCAGCCTTGTGCGCTGGGCGCTGTTTCTGGTCCCGCTGGTTGTGTTGCTTGGTTTGGCCGCAGGGCGTGTGGCAGGGCCGGATACGGTGTGGTTTCAGAACCTCGTGAAGCCTGCGATCTATCCGCCGCCTGCGGTGTTCGGCATCGTGTGGTCGGTGCTGTATGTGATGATTGGCTTTGCGCTGGCTATGGTGGCGAGCGCCTCAGGCGCGCCGGGACGAGGCCTTGCAATGGCGGCTTTCGCCGCGCATTTCATCGGCAATCTGGCGTGGACCAGCGTGTTTTTCGGGATGCAGAACATTGTCGGCGGGTTGATGGTTTTGGGCTATGCCGTTGTCACGCTTGTGATTGTATTGGCGCTGTTTTGGCGGGTCCGGCGCACCGCGGCTGTGCTGCTGTTGCCCTATCTTGCATGGGCCAGTTTTGCGACAGCGCTCAATTACCAGTTTCTGGTCGAAAATCCCGACGGCGGACAGGTGGGCGCAAGCGGCGCGGTGCAACGCGTGAAATTGTAAGGCTAACGCCTCTGGACAAGCGCGCGGGCCATCGCCACATATCCTCCCATGCAAAGCCAGAACCCGATCCTCGCCGACCTCGTCAAACTCGCCAACAGCGCTGCTGGCACAGTTGCCGGAATGACTCGCGAAGCGCGCGAATCCGCTCGTGAGCGTCTGCGCGAGCGTATGGCCGGGGTCGATTTCGTGAGCCGTGAGGAATTCGAGACAGTCAAGGCCATGGCCCAAAAGGCGCGTGAACAGGCCGATGCGCTCGAAGCCCGCCTTGCCGAGCTTGAAGCCGCGCTCGCCAAGAAAAAGTAGCACGGCCCACGCGCGGCGGCTGCGATGCATCTGCGCGCCTCTGCCATTTTGCTTGCCTCTCGCCCGCATGGCGAAACCGGCGCGATCGTCCGGCTTGTGACGGCGCAGCACGGCCTTGTGGCTGGCTATGTCGCAGGCGGGCGCGGACGGCAGATGCGCCCGATCATGATCCCCGGAAACCGGGTCGCGCTTGATCTTGCCGCCCGCTCATCCGGTCAACTGCCCTTTGCCAAGCTTGAATTGGAACGCAGCCGCGCTGCCTTGATGACCGAGCCGGTGCCGGCCGCTGCCATAAGCTGGTGCTGCGCCCTCACCGCCGCCGCTTTACCCGAGCGCGCCCCGTTTCCGCCGCTCTATGATGCGCTTGATGCGCTGCTCGAAGCGATTTGTGTCGCGCCCTCTGCGCGCGGCTGGCTGGGCGCGCTGTTCGCCTATGAGGTGATGGTGCTCGCTGAACTGGGCTATGGCGCGCGCGCTCTGCCCGCTCGGCCTGATCCGGCGACTGATCTGGCAGGCCTGCTCGGCGCACTTGATGCTCTTTGCGCGCCAATTGCGCACTACTTGCTTGATGATGCGCGCGGCGATGTTATGGCCGCGCGCAATCTGTTGATGGAGCGGCTCGCCCGGATGGTGTGAGCAGCGCAAGCAAGCGAGACACGAGCCATGAAAATTGCCGTTCTGCCCGGTGACGGGATCGGCCCCGAAGTGACGGCTGAGGCTGTCAAGGTGCTGGAATCCCTGGGCCTTGATGGCGTTGAACTCACTTACGCTGATGTCGGTGCAGCGGCGTGGCGCAGCGCTGGCCAGCCGCTTCCGCCTGCAACGCTTGAGACAGCACGCGCTGCTGATGCAGTGCTGTTTGGCGCGGTGGGCGATCCTGAATGCGACACCTTGGAGCGGCACCTGCGGCCCGAGCAGGCGATCCTGGGACTGCGCAAGGAGCTTGATCTCTTTGCCAACCTGCGCCCTGCCAAGGTGTTTCAAGGGCTTGAAAATCTCTCGCCGCTGCGCAGCGATATCGCGGGCGCGATGGACCTGTTGATCGTGCGCGAATTGACGGGCGATGTCTATTTCGGCGCCAAGGGCCAGCGCATGAATGATAAGGGCGAGCGCGAGGGGTGGGATGCGATGAACTATTCCGCCCCCGAAGTGCGCCGCATCGCCCATGTCGCATTCCGCTCCGCTGCAGCCAGCGGCAAGCCGCTCACGAGCGTGGATAAGGCCAATGTGCTCGAAACCAGCCAGTTGTGGCGCGACGTGGTGATCGAGGTGGCAGCGGATTACCCGCAAGTGGCGTTCGATCACATGTATGTCGATAATGCCGCGATGCAGCTGGTGAGCCACCCGGACAGGTTTGGCATCATGGTAACCGGCAATCTGTTCGGGGATATCCTGTCGGATCTGGCGAGCGCTTGTGTCGGTTCGATCGGGCTGTTGCCGAGTGCTTCGCTGGGTGAACGGCAAACTGCGCACGGCACTTTCGGTCTGTATGAACCCATTCACGGCAGCGCGCCTGATATTGCTGGCAAGGGGCTGGCTAATCCGATGGCAACCATCCTGTCAGCAGCGATGATGCTGCGCCATTCCTTCAGCCTTGAGGCTGAGGCTGGGCGGATTGAGGCAGCGGTCGCAGCGGCGCTTGCTGATGGTGTGCGCGGTGGTGATCTGGGCGGCAGTCATGGCACCGCCGCGATCGGCGAGGCGGTCCGCGCGCGGCTGTAACTGTTCATGGCTGCGCTTGATCTTGCGATTGTGCTGCCCACCTTCAATGAGCGTGGCAACATCGCAAGCTTGATTGCGCGGATCGAGACAGCGCTTGCCGGCGATTTGTGCTGGGAAATCATCATCGTTGATGACAGCAGCGCGGACGGCACCGCCGATGAAGCGCGCGCCTTGGCGCTGCAAGACCCGCGTATCCGGGTGATACAGCGCATTGGTCGTCGCGGTTTGGCGAGCGCGGTGATCGAGGGATTCTGCGCGACAGCTGCGCCTTTTGTGGCGGTGATGGATGCCGATCATCAGCATGATCCCGCTCTGCTCTCGCAGATGTTTGCTGTGCTCAGGGCAGGGGAGGCGGAAATCTGTGTCGCCTCGCGCTTTATGGCTGGCGCCAGCACGGCCGGATGGGCTGCGCCCGAACGCGAGCGCTTGTCGGGCCTTGCCAATCGCGCCGCCCGCGCACTGACAGGCGTCACGCTCACCGACCCCATGAGCGGCTATTTCATGTTGGAGACTGCGCGCGCCCGAGCGCTCGCGCCGCGCCTGTCGGGTGTGGGCTTCAAGATCCTGCTCGATCTGCTGGCAAGCGCGCCAGCGCCCCTTCGCGTTCATGAAGTGCCGCTTGCCTTTGCTGCGCGCGCAGCAGGGACCAGCAAGCTGGATCGCGGTGTCTTGTTTGATTTTCTCGCCGGGCTTTACGACAAGCTTTTCGGGCGGCTCATTCCGACCCGCTTTGCCCTGTTCGGGACAGTTGGCGCGGCCGGCGTGGTGGTGCATTTCGCGGTGCTCAGCGTGCTGCTAGCCGGGTTCGTGTCGAGTTTTGCGCTGGCGCAAAGCGTCGCGGTGCTGGCAGCGATGAGCTTCAACTTCTGGCTCAACAATTGGCTGACTTACCGCGACAAGCGGCTGGTGGGCGCGCGAGCGGTTCTGCGCGGGTGGTTTGGGTTCTGCACGGCGTGCTCTATCGGGGCGCTTGCCAATGTGGCCATAGCGAGTTTCCTCGAAATAAGAGGGCTTTTCTGGCCGCTGGCTGCTTTTGCTGGCATCGTGGTGGGCGCGGTTTGGAACTATGCGCTCTCCAGCCGGTTCGTCTGGGGCAGATATTGACGCCTCAATTCCATCCCTCGACCCACATCCACTTGGTAAAGCTCATCTCGCCAGCCAGCGGTGCGGCGGTGAGAATGGGGTAGAACACCGCGCACATGACTAGCGATCCGGCGAGCAACCCATAGGCCACCCAGCCAAAGCGCGGGTGCGATCTGAGATCAGCCAAGGCAAGGGCAAGGGCAGCAAGCAGGAAAGTGCTCGGCATCAGGTAGTGGTAATAGAACTGCACCGGTTTCGGCGCGATCACCCACATCCCGAGGCTCACCCCGTAGCCGATCACGCAGGCGATCATGGCCGCGCTGCGCTGGCTCGCACCGCGCCACGCTACCCATAAGAGCGCGGGTAATCCGGCAAGCATGGTTAGAGGATTGCCGATCAACAACACGCCGCGCTGCGCCCCATCGGCGAATTCGTAAAGATACCAGATCCCGCGCGTGTTCAGCACCCATTGCGGCCACTGGCTCATATAGGTGTGGGGTTCAATCACCGAGGATTGGAGCCGCAGCATTTCAAATTGTGCTCCGATCAATCCGTATTCGCTGACGAGCGATGGGCGCAGGAAAGTGCCCATCTGGTAGGCAGGCAGGAACGCCAGCGCATAGACGCCCAGCGGCACTAGGCCGAGCCAGACAAACGCCTCGACCAGCGTGATCCCGGGCACAGGCGCGCCGCGGCGCGATAGCAGCAGGCGGCGGCGGCCGGCGCTTGCCCTGATGGCGAGAAATGTCAGCCCCGGCACCATCGCCAGCGGCGCCGCATTCCATTTGGAAGCCATCGCCAGCCCCAGCATCACCCCGGTCAACGCGAGCCGCCAGCGTCCGGTCTCGGGTTGCCGACAAGCAGCGGCCAATTGCCACGCTGCAACCAGCAGAAATCCCGCCATGAAAATGTCGAGCATGGCGATGCGCGCATGCACCAGCAGAGGAAAGCCGCTCGCCAGCAGCACGCCAAGAGCCACGCAGGCAAAGCGGTTTTCGCTGGCGTACCACAGGGCGCGCATCGCTGCGCCGACCGCCACAATCCCGGCGATGAGCGGCGTGATCCGCCATCCCACCGCGTTATCGCCCAAAAGCGCCATGCCGAGCGCGATCATGTATTTGCCGAGCGGCGGATGTTCCGGATTCAGCCAGCCGCCTTGCCCCGTCTGCCACCAGCGCAGCACCTCGCGCGCAGCGGGGACATAGTGCACTTCGTCAAAATAGGGCTGCGAGGGCAGGCCGAGCCGCCAAGCCGCCGCAATCCCGAAGGCGAGCGGGATAAGAACGCACCACCACGCCGGGTCGCGTGGGTGGGGCAAGACAGAGTGCGGCGCGCCGGTCATGAGTGGAGTGCGGGTTCAGACCTTGCTGGTTGCGGCTTGTTCAAGCCAGAACAGTCGCGCCGCCATGGCAAGCAGGCCGATGCTGGCGGTGGCAACCACAAACACTGTCCACAGCGGCAGGTTCATGCCCTGCGCCCGCGCACGCGGAGCGATCAGGAACAGGCCGATGGTGATGGCGATAAGCAAATCCCACCAGACCTGCACCCCCCACAGATTACTGGTCTGATTGGTGAGCACCACGAGCAAGCCTTCTGCATAGATTGTGCCCGCTGTGTAGGCGGCAAAGCCTGCTGCAAGTGCAGCGGCAAGAGCAGCACTCCCTACCTTCTGATCATTGAGCAGGATGCTGGCAATGGCCACCAGAGCGACCAGAAATCCGCTCGCAAACAAGATGACAAGCGGGCTGAGGGTGAGGTTCATGTAAGAGGTGCTCCATGGGCTGCCTGAATGGCTGTCCATAGCCGCTTGGCTGAGCAGTGTGCAGCAAAACTTGCGAGGCGCTCAAAGCCCGCCTAATCGCTGTGCCCCATGAAGAAGACCACCGGAATGAACCGCGCCGCCACGCAGAAATGGCGCCCTGCAACCCAGGCTGTGCGCGGCGGCACTTGGCGCAGCGAACATGGCGAGACGAGCGAAGCGATTTTCCTCTCCTCGGGCTACACTTACGATTCGGCGCAGATCGTTGCGGACAGGTTTGCAGGCGAGGCGCAGGGCATGACCTATTCGCGCCTGCAAAACCCGACAGTCGCCATGCTGGAAGAACGCATCGCGCTGCTTGAAGGGGCAGAGGCCTGCCGCGCTCAGGCAAGCGGGATGGCCGCCATGACAGCGGCATTGCTCTGCCAGCTTTCCGCGGGCGATCATGTCGTGGCCGCGCGCGCCGCCTTCGGAAGCTGCCGCTGGCTGGTCGATCAATTGCTGCCGCGTTTCGGTATCGAAACCACCGTGATCGACAGCGCTGATGACGCCGCGTGGGAAGCCGCGATCCGCCCCAACACGCGGGTGTTTTTCTTCGAAACGCCCGCTAATCCCACGCTCGATATCGTCGATCTGCAATATGTCTGCGATCTGGCGCGTGCCCATGGCATTACCACGGTGGTGGACAATGCCTTTGCCTCGCCCGCCTTGCAGCGTCCGATGGAATTTGGCGCCGATGTGGTGGCCTATTCGGCGACCAAGCTGATGGACGGGCAGGGCCGCGTGCTGGCAGGCGCGATCTGCGCCTCGCAGCAATGGATCGACGACGTGTTGATGCCGTTCCAGCGCAACACCGGCCCGATTCTGTCGGCTTTCAACGCATGGGTGGTGCACAAGGGGCTGGAGACGCTCGCTCTTCGCGCACATCAGCAAAGCCGCAATGCCGTGGCGCTCGGCGAATTTCTCGAACCGCGCATTGTGGCGGGCGGCGGGCGGATGTTGCATCCGGGGCTGAAAAGCCACCCGCGCTATGATCTCGCCATGGCCCAGATGGATGCAACCGGGCCGATCTTCGCCTTCGATGTCGGCACCCGGGAAAGGGCCTTTGCGATCCTCGACGCGCTCGAACTCGTCGATATCTCGAACAACATTGGCGATGCGCGTTCGCTGCTGTGTCACCCGGCTTCCACCACTCATGCCAATATGGGTGAGGAACCGCGCGCAGAAATGGGCGTGACCGAAGGTCTCTTGCGGATCAATGTCGGGCTTGAGGATATTGCCGACATCATCGAGGACATCGATCAGGCGCTTGGCAAAGCAGGCATTTGAGGAGGGTAGACAATGACCAAGCGCGTGGAACTGGTGTTCGATTTTGTCAGCCCCAATGCCTATCTGGTGTTCTGGCCGCTGCGTGATCTGGTGGCCAAGGCAGGGGCGCAGCTGGTGCTGTTGCCGGTGTTCCTCGCTGGCATGCATAAGCTTACCGGCAACGCGCCGCCGATGATCCGCGATGCCGAGGTCAAGGGCAAGAATGAATACGCCGTGCTGGAGATGGAGCGGTTTATCGCGCATCATGGCCTCACCAACTACCGGATGCACCCACAATTTCCGTTCAATTCCATTCTCTTGCAGCGGATGCTTTATGCGGCTTGCGAGGAGGGGCGGGGCGTTGCGCTGGCCGAGGCGCTGTTACCTGCAATCTGGGAAGAGGGGCTCGACATCAGCGACCCTGAGGCCATCGGCGCGGTGCTGATCGCTGCGGGCTTTGATGCGGCAGCGCTGCTGGCAGCGGCGCAGAGTGATGGGGTGAAGCAAGGTCTGACAGAGGCGACCAGCGCAGTTGTGGAGCGCGGCGCTTTCGGCATCCCGACCATGTGGGTGTGCCGCGAGGGGCGCCGCGACGAGATGTTCTTCGGCAAGGAGCGCTTGGGTCAGATCGCGGAGATGCTTGAGGTGTAGGTGTCCGCCGTTGTGTCCGCTTTAGGGGGCGTTATGTAAGGCGCGAAGGGCTGAAAATGGGTGGGGTTTGGAATGGCGGGGCTCAATTGGCTTAGGCTAGCAAGCACCAGCAAGCCAGCATATTATTGGGCATATTAGCCTCTGATCCCCTTTTTAACTCAGGAAGAAGCTATGCCGCCGACTGACGATTGGTTCGACGAAGACATTGCAACGATGGATCTGAGCTACGCCGAGAAATCCGGCCTCCAAATATATCGGAACTACACAAAATCCTTTGAGAACCGCGCAATTGAGAATTTCAGAGACATGCTATCTCGCGAGCCGCTTGATTTGTCTCACCTTTCGAGGCTCCTTACGATCATCTCCAATGAAGATACTCGATTCCTTCCCGTAATTGTGTGTGGTTATGCTGACGATCTTTTGAAAGACGCCTTCCTTAACACGTTGCCGAAAGAAATCCCCGGCGGGGTCGACGCGATGTTAGGCGGATATGGCCCACTATCAGACCTTTCAAAGAGGATCCGTATGGCCTTTGCTTTCGATGTGATCTCGAAAGATCTGGCAACCGAACTTGATCGCGTTCGAGAAGTTCGGAATCGTATTTCACATGATTGGGATATCAAGCCTGCGGCCACGCTGCTTGCTCATCCGAAGCTAGCGGCGATGTTTCCTATTGAAAATGAACTGATTGATAACGGAAAGAATGGCGATCCTCCGAACCCTGACTCAATCTTTCGCCTACGCCTAATCTGGCTGTCCGGTCGGCTTACTTATGAGGCAGCCGCCTATCATCGAGCGAAAGGTGCGCGGTTGAGCCCGACAAGGGCCTTATATGAAAATGGGGGGACGACTTGGCTCACCGCAGTCTCGAATGCATGCATGACGGCGACCAAGCAGTTAGTAGCTTGACGGGCAACTTGCAGGGCCAATGAACGACCGCCTTGGGGTCGCTTACCGAATGGCAGTTTTTGGATGCAAAGCGATGCAAGCAGACGTTTGGTCAATCCTCGGCCCTGCAGAACGCCCCCACTCACCCCGCCATCACCTCCTCCAGCGGCACATCCATGATCGGATAAAGCCGCCACTCGGCCCAGTCGTAATGCCACCATTCATTGGCGAGCGGGATGAACCCCTCGGCCACCATCCATTGCTCCAGCATCCGGCTTGCGGCGAGTGCCTCTGGCGGGGCATTGGTGTTGGAGCGATAGGCAGCAGGCGTAAAATCATCAAAGGGGCTGGGCATCACCACCTCGACGCCATCCTTGTGCAAGGTGAGATCAATCGAGCAGCCGCGATTATGGCGTGAGCCTGTCGCCGGGTTGGCTACAAATTCGCGCTGCTCGGGCGGGGTTTCCTTCCACATCATTCGCGTGATGCGCCACGGGCGATAGGCATCGAAGATCAAGAGGCCATAGCCTGCGCTTTCCGCTCGCGTTTGCACCCGCGATAGGGCCTCGGCCACCGGACGCTGCGCCACGGCCTTGGCTTGCGGGTAGAGCGCCCGGCCCATGAAATTATTTGGCGTAGCATAGCGGATATCAAAGCGCAGGCGCGCATCGAAGCGCGCCAGATCGACCAGATCTGGTGCAGCGGTGGCCGTCGCATCGACCGGCATCGTAAGGCGTGCGGCACAACCGCTGAGCAGGCCTGCGATCCCAGCCATGCCCAGCCCTGCCAGCGCGCCGCGCCGGGTTATCCGACCTGTCAGCACCTGTCTTTCGCTTGCTGATCTCATCGCCAACTCCGCCTGCAAGGCTTGCTCTGGGGCATAATACTCATGCCCTTCGGGATACCGAGGTGCAAAACCGCGTTCTACCACTTGTGGAGGCGGCTAGAACTGTTACCTTGAGGATCACCATGAAAGAACTCTTCCAGCACGCCGCCACGACCGACGGGGTTACCGTGAGGGTCGCTGTCAATTTCCTGCCGGAGCAATCGCATCCCGAGGCGGGCAAGTGGTTCTGGGTCTATCATATCCGTATCGAAAACGGCAGCCATGAGGCTTTGCGCTTGCGCACCCGCCACTGGCGCATCACGGATGGGCGTGGCATGGTCAACCATGTCGATGGCGAGGGCGTGGTGGGCGAACAGCCGCTGCTAACCCCGGGACAGAGCCATGACTATGTTTCGGGCTGCCCGCTGACGACGCCGTTCGGGTCGATGGAGGGTTTTTACACCTTCGAACGCGCCGATGGTTCGCCCTTTGAGGTGCGCATTCCATTCTTCCCGCTGGCGGCGCCTGAAACCGCCGATGGGCGTCCGCAACGCTAGCGCCTTTACCGAAGAAGACGGACAGCGGTTGTTCTGGAAATAGGCAGCGTCCATCATCCTGATGCTCATCCGGCCGGCGCCAAACCAGGATTGGACCGATGCCGCGCTTGTCGTAGCCAACCTTCGCGCTTAACGAGGGCCTTGTGAAGCGCACTCATCTTCCTTTGAACGCCCTGCGCGTGTTTGACGCAGCAGCGCGCCACCTTTCCTTTACGCGCGCGGCAGATGAACTGGCCGTCACGCCCGCTGCGGTCGGCCAGCAAATTCGCGCTCTTGAGGACGTGCTTGGCGTGGTTCTTTTTCGCCGCACGCCTAAGGGGCTGGAACTCACTCCCGAAGGTGCTGCCGGGCTGGATCACCTGCGTGAAGGGTTCCTGCGGTTCGAAGAGAGCGTGGCTGCCATGCAGGCGGGCCAAGCGTCGGATCGTTACACCATTGCAGTCCCGCGCGAGTTTTTTGCCGAGTGGCTGGGGGAGCGGCTCGCCCGCTTCCAGACGGCGAGCCAAGGTGTGCAATATATTCTGACAGCCGATGAACACGCCGACTTTACCGAGGCCAACCTTGATCTTGCTGTGCGCCTTGCCGAAGGGCCGGGCGATCTTGAGGGGGTGCAACTCACAGAGGCGCTGCGGGTGACTGTTGCTGCGCCAACCGCGCCCGAGACGTGGATCGCCTGGCCCGGAGCGCCGTTGCCCGAAGGCGCGGCTCCTGCGATCACCGCCGCCAGCCCCGGTCAGGCGATCGCCTCGGCGCTCGCTGGCATGGGGCGTACCGTGGTGCCGCTCGCGCTGGCCGAGCGGGCGCTGGCAAACGGGCAGTTGATGGCGCTGGAGCCTCCCGAGCCTGCTCGCCGCGCTTACTGGCTGGTTGCCCCTCCGCCGCAGTGGCGAAGCCGCAAGGTTAAGGCCTTGGTGGCTTTTCTGATGGACGCGTAAGGCTGCGTGAGCACAAGCCTGCGCTTGACCGCCTGATCCATTCCGCCTAAGGGCGCGCATCTTTTCGGGTTATTCCGATTGAGCTGAACATTGGCGGCGCGTCCTTCATCAAGGGGCAGCTGTCAAAGTAACCCGGCCTTTTCAGGCGGGTGGAGCGTTTTCGGCTCGCGACTGATCGCTGCGGTGGGATTGTTCCTGCGCGCTGCTGTTTGCGCGATTCGTCTTCTCTTCATCCTGCTGGCCTGGCCACAACCAAGGTGAAGAGTACCTCATGCCTACGATCAACCAGCTGGTCCGCAAGGGCCGCACTCCGCAGAAGGCCAAGAGCAAGGTCCCTGCGATGGAGCAGAACCCGCAGAAGCGCGGCGTTTGCACCCGCGTCTACACGACGACCCCGAAGAAGCCGAACTCGGCGCTGCGCAAGGTGGCCAAGGTCCGCCTGACCAACCAGCGCGAAGTCATCAGCTACATCCCGGGCGAAGGCCACAACCTGCAGGAGCACTCGGTGGTGCTGATCCGCGGCGGGCGTGTGCGCGACCTTCCCGGTGTGCGCTATCACGTGCTGCGCGGCGTGCTCGACACGCAGGGTGTGAAGGACCGCAAGCAGTCGCGTTCGAAGTACGGCGCCAAGCGGCCCAAATAATGGGTGCGCTTCAGGCCTCCGCCTGAAGCTTGGTGCCCGGCCAGCCCACTCCCCCGCCCTTCCACCCGGATATTGTATCCTCAAGGGCGGAAGGGCGGTGGAGTGGGCCGGCTCCGGAAATCTCCGAAGGAGTTTTTAAATATGTCACGTCGTCGTCGTCCCGAAAAGCGGGTCATTCTTCCCGATCCCCAGTATGGTGATCAGATCCTGTCGAAGTTCATGAACAACCTCATGCTCGACGGCAAAAAGGCAGTTGCCGAAAAGATCGTCTATGGCGCGCTTTCCACCGTGGAAGCCAAGGCCAAGGCTGATCCGATCCAGCTGTTCCACGATGCGCTCAACAATGTGAAGCCGCAGGTTGAGGTGCGCAGCCGCCGCGTTGGTGGTGCGACCTATCAGGTGCCGGTCGAAGTGCGCCCTGAGCGCGCTCAGGCCCTTGCCATCCGCTGGCTGATCTCGGCAGCGCGCGGCCGTCCGGAAACCACCATGGCAGCGCGTCTGTCGGGTGAGTTGATGGATGCCGCCAACAACCGCGGCAATGCTGTCAAGAAGCGCGAAGACACCCACCGCATGGCGGATGCCAACCGCGCCTTCTCGCACTACCGCTGGTAAGGATTGTGGGCAAGCCGGGGGTGAAGTCTTCCGGCTGTCACAATCGTCACTATATGGGGGTCGATCCGCTCAACCGGCGGCCCCCCGCAAGACCTTCTTAAGGAAACCATTATGGCCCGCGAGTATCCGCTGGAGCGCTATCGCAATATCGGCATCATGGCGCACATTGATGCCGGCAAGACCACCACGACCGAACGCATTCTCTACTACACCGGCAAGTCCTACAAGATCGGCGAAGTGCACGATGGCGCTGCGACGATGGACTGGATGGAGCAGGAGCAGGAGCGCGGCATCACCATTACGTCGGCTGCGACCACCACCTTCTGGACGGCTGAAGATGCCTCGATGGATCCGATGTCGGACCCCGAAGCGCTGCGCGCGAACAGCCCGAAGCACCGCATCAACATCATCGACACCCCCGGCCACGTGGACTTCACCATCGAAGTCGAGCGCAGCTTGCGCGTCCTCGACGGTGCGGTTGCCGTGTTTGATGGCGTCGCCGGCGTGGAGCCGCAGTCGGAAACCGTGTGGCGTCAGGCCGACAAGTATGGCGTGCCGCGGATGTGCTTCATCAACAAGCTCGACCGCACCGGCGCCGATTTCTATTACTGCGTGCAGTCGATCATCGATCGCCTCGGCGCGGTGCCGCTGGTGCTGTACCTGCCGATCGGCGCGGAAAGCCAGCTGCAGGGCGTGGTCGACCTCGTGAACAACCGCGGTATTGTGTGGAAGGATGAAAGCCTCGGCGCGAAGTATGAATTCATCCCGATCCCCGATGATCTGGCCGACAAGGCCGCTGAATATCGTGAAAAGCTGATCGAGACTGCCGTCGAGCAGGACGACGAAGTGATGGAAGCCTATCTCGAAGGCAATGAACCGGACGCTGTCACCCTCAAGCGCCTGATCCGCAAGGGTACCATGGCGCGCGCTTTCGTGCCGGTGGTGTGCGGTTCGGCGTTCAAGAACAAGGGGGTGCAGCCGCTGCTCGATGCGGTGGTCGATTACATGCCTTCGCCGCTTGACGTTCCCGCGATCAAGGGCGTTCTGCCCGACAGCGACGAGGAAGCCGAGCGCCCCTCGAGCGATGATGCGCCCTTTGCAGCGCTGGCGTTCAAGATCATGAATGATCCCTTCGTGGGCTCGCTCACCTTCACCCGCATCTATTCGGGCAAGCTGACCAAGGGTCAGGTGCTCAATTCGGTGAAGGACAAGAAGGAAAAGATCGGCCGCATGCTGCTGATGCATTCCAACAACCGCGAAGACATTGATGAAGCCTTTGCCGGCGACATCGTGGCGCTGGCGGGCATGAAGGACACCACCACGGGCGATACCCTGTGCGATCCGGCCAAGCCCATCATCCTTGAGCGCATGGAATTCCCCGAGCCCGTGATCGAGCTTTCGGTGGAACCCAAGACCAAGGCTGACCAGGAAAAGATGGGCATCGCGCTCAATCGTCTGGCGCAGGAAGACCCGTCTTTCCGCGTCTCGACCGATCACGAATCGGGCCAGACCATCATCAAGGGCATGGGCGAACTGCACCTCGACATCATCGTCGATCGCATGCGCCGCGAATTCAAGGTCGAGGCCAATGTCGGTGCGCCGCAGGTGGCTTACCGCGAATACCTCGCCCGCGAAGTCGAAGTCGATTACACCCACAAGAAACAGTCGGGTGGTTCGGGCCAGTTCGGCCGCGTCAAGGTTGTGGTCACTCCGGGTGAGCGCGGTCAGGGCGTGGTGTTCGAAGACCAGATCAAGGGCGGCAATATTCCGCGTGAATATATCCCCGCCATTGAAAAGGGCTTCCGCGAGCAGGCCGAAAGCGGTCACCTCGTGGGCTTCCCGATCATCGATTTCAGCATCAAGCTGGTCGATGGCGCCTACCACGACGTCGACTCGAGCGCGATTGCGTTCGAAATCGCCGGTCGCGGTGCGATGCGTGAAGTCGCGCAGAAGGCCGGGATCAAGCTGCTTGAGCCGATCATGAAGGTCGAAGTGGTGACCCCCGATGATTATCTGGGCGACGTTATCGGTGACTTGAACAGCCGCCGCGGCCAGATCCAGGGCACCGACACGCGCGGTAATGCTCAGGCAGTGGAAGCCAACGTGCCGCTCGCCAATATGTTCGGCTACGTCAACGAACTGCGTTCGTTCACGCAAGGGCGTGCGCAGTACACCATGCAGTTCTCTCACTATGACGAGGTTCCGGCGAATGTCGCAGCCGAGGTCAAGGAGAAACTTGCCTAAGGCGAGCGATCCGTCTAGGGGCGGCGCCTGATTCAGCGGGCGCCCGCCCAACACCCCGCTAAGCAATCATTTTACTCAAGAAGGTAAATCGAGAAATGGCCAAGGAAAAATTTCAGCGGAACAAGCCGCACTGCAACATCGGCACCATCGGTCACGTTGACCATGGCAAGACCACTCTGACCGCCGCGATCACCAAGGTGATGGCTGAAACCTACGGCGGCAGCGCCGTGGACTTCGCCAACATCGACAAGGCGCCGGAAGAGCGTGAGCGCGGCATCACCATCTCGACCGCACACGTCGAGTACGAGTCGGCCGACCGCCACTATGCGCACGTCGATTGCCCGGGCCACGCCGACTATGTGAAGAACATGATCACCGGTGCGGCCCAGATGGACGGCGCGATCCTGGTGGTGAACGCTGCTGACGGCCCCATGCCGCAGACCCGTGAGCACATCCTCTTGGCCCGTCAGGTCGGCGTGCCGGCGCTGGTCGTGTACATGAACAAGGTCGATCAGGTCGACGACGAGGAAATCCTCGAGCTGGTTGAACTCGAAGTGCGCGAACTGCTGTCGTCGTATGACTTCGACGGTGACAATATTCCGATCGTCAAGGGTTCGGCTCTGGCCGCTCTTGAAGGCCGCGATGACAACATCGGCAAGGAATCGATCATTGAGCTGATCAAGGCTGTCGATAGCTACATCCCCCAGCCCGAGCGTCCGATCGACAAGGACTTCCTGATGCCGATCGAAGACGTGTTCTCGATCTCGGGTCGCGGCACCGTGGTGACCGGCCGTATCGAAACCGGCGTTGTGAATGTGGGCGACGAAGTCGAAATCGTCGGGATCAAGGACACCCGCAAGACCACCGTCACCGGCGTGGAAATGTTCCGCAAGCTGCTTGATCGCGGTGAAGCTGGCGACAACGTCGGCGCCCTGATCCGCGGCGTCGCCCGTGACGAAGTCGAGCGCGGCCAGGTGCTGTGCAAGCCGGGTTCGGTCAAGCCGCACACCGAGTTCGAAGCCGAAGTCTACGTGCTGTCGAAGGACGAAGGCGGCCGTCACACGCCGTTCTTCGCCAACTACCGCCCGCAGTTCTACTTCCGCACCACCGACGTGACCGGCGAAGTGATCCTTCCCGAAGGCACCGAAATGGTGATGCCGGGTGACAACGTGTCGATCGGCGTCAAGCTGATCGCTCCGATCGCCATGGACGAAGGTCTGCGCTTCGCAATTCGCGAAGGTGGCCGCACCGTGGGTTCGGGCGTCGTTGCCAAGATCACGAAGTAATCGCGCTGCTCCTGTAACGGAGCGTCGATGAAAATCAGGAGACCCGGTTCCCTTGTGGGAGCCGGGTTTTCTGTTTGTAGGACGGGGTGGGCGTGCAGCTGGTGTTCTGATTTCAGCTTCACGCAATTTCCTTGCGAAACGCTCTTGCCAGTCGCCGCTGCGCTCCGTATAGGCGCGCATCCGCAAACGAGATTCGTCTCGGATGCAACGAAATCACGTCAAAGGCCGCCCGCTCGTGGGAAACCGATTAGAGCGGGGCTGGCCTTTATTGTTTGGGATGGGTTGGCGCTGCCAGCCAGTCCTTGGCTCTTTCGCATCGGTAGTAGGACATGGAAGCTCAGAATATCCGTATTCGCCTCAAGGCGTTTGATCACCGCGTGCTTGACCAGGCAACTGGCGAGATCGCTGACACGGCCCGCCGCACTGGCGCGCTTATTCGTGGCCCCATTCCCCTGCCGACGCGTATCGAGAAGTTCACCGTGAACCGCGGCCCGCACATCGACAAGAAGTCGCGCGAGCAGTTCGAGGTGCGCACCTATAAGCGGCTGCTCGACATCGTGCAGCCCAACGCTCAGACTGTCGATGCGCTGATGAAGCTCGATCTGGCTGCTGGCGTGAGTGTTGAGATCAAGCTGGCGTAAGCTGGCCGAAACGCCCCCGCACTTCGGTGCGGGGGCCTCTATCGTAAGAGGCAAAAGCTGCCTCATCACACGATAGGGTGGATACCGCCGGAGAAATTCTCCGGGCTGCGTCCCCCGTCTTGCTCCCACGGCAATCCTGCCACTGGTGAGCATCCAGCCCGGACGGGGCGATGCGTAACAATTCGGGCTGATCTGCGGCTGTGTTGCCTTGGCAATATGGTCGCCCAAGCACCTGCGGATGGGCCGTGGGTGCCTCTGTTTAGGAGTTCAAGACGATGCGCACCGGCGTGATCGCAAAGAAGGTTGGGATGACCCGCCTCTTTCAGGAGGACGGTCGGCATGTGCCTGTGACCGTGCTTGCACTGGAAGATTGCCAGGTGGTCTCGCACCGCACCGAAGAGCGTGATGGCTATTTTGCTGTCCAGCTCGGTGCAGGCGAAGCCAAGCAAAAGAATGTTGCCAAGCCGCAGCGCGAACATTTCGCCAAGGCGGATGTGGGCCTCAAGAAGCAGGTTGCCGAATTCCGCGTCGCCAGCGAAGACGCGCTCGTGCCGGTTGGGGCCACCATCAGTGCCGAGCATTTCGTTGCTGGCCAGAAGGTCGACATCACCGGCCACACGCAAGGCAAGGGCTTTGCCGGCGCGATGAAGCGCTGGGGCTTCGGCGGTATGCGTGCGACCCACGGCGTGTCGATCTCGCACCGTGCGCATGGTTCGACGGGTAACCGCCAGGATCCGGGCCGCGTGTTCAAGGGTAAGAAGATGGCCGGCCACATGGGCGACCGTCAGCGCACCCAGCAGAACCTCGAAATCGTCCGCACCGATGCCGAGCGCGGCCTTCTCTTCGTCAAGGGCTCGGTGCCCGGTTCGAAGAATGGCTGGTTGCTCGTTCGCGATGCTGTGAAGATCCCGCTTCCCGAAGGCCTGCCGTTTCCCGGCGCCGTGATCGAGAAGAAGGCGCCGCAGGCTGATGAGACTCCTTCCGTGGCCGATGCGGCTGCTGAAGAAGTCGTGGCAACCGAAGCTGTCGAAACCGACGCTCCGGCGGCTGAAGAAAACAAGGAAGGCTGAGCCATGAAAGTGAAGGTTCAGAAAATCGACGGCGCCGCCTCGGGCGATATCGAACTGTCGGATGACGTGTTCGGCATCGATCCGCGCGCTGACATCCTCCACCGTGTGGTGACTTGGCAGCTTGAAAAGCGCCGCGCCACCGCCCGCCCGACGCGTGAGCGTTCGGATGTGGCCCGCACCGGCAAGAAGTTCGGTCGCCAGAAGGGCGGCGGTACGGCTCGTCACGGTGACCGCGCTGCTCCGATCTTCATCGGTGGTGGTAAGGCTCATGGTGCGCGCAAGCGTGACTTTGATCCCAGCCTCAACAAGAAGATCCGCGCGCTCGGCCTCAAGATGGCTTTGTCGTCGAAGGCGAAGGATGGTCTTGTTGTGGTCGACAGCCTCGAGTTGGCCGATGCCAAGACCAAGGTCCTCAAAGGCCACCTCGCAAGCAATGGTTTTGCTGGCAAGGTGCTGGTGATCGACGGTGAGACTGTCGACGCTGGCTTCGTCAAGGCTGCTGGCAACCTGCCGGGCATCAATGTGCTGCCCGCCATGGGCGCCAATGTCTACGACATCCTCAACCACGACACACTGGTCTTGACCAAGGCCGCCGTCGAAAAGCTGGAGGCGCGCTTCAATGGCTAAGAAGGCAAACATCGATGCGCGTCACTATGACGTGATTATCGCTCCGCACATCACCGAGAAGTCGACGCTGGCTTCCGAGAACAACGCTGTGGTGTTCAAGGTCGCAAATGACGCGACCAAGCCGCAGATCAAGGAAGCGATCGAGGCGATCTACGACAAGAAGGTCCTCTCGGTGAACACGCTTGTGATGAAGGGCAAGACCAAGCGCTGGAAGGGCAAGCCCTACAAGCGCACCGACGTGAAGAAGGCGATCGTCACCCTCGCTGAGGGCGAAATGATCGACATCACGAGCGGTATCTGAGGCCAAGGGACGGAGAAACGAACATGGCACTCAAGAATTACAAACCGACCAGTCCGGCTCGCCGTGGTCTGATCCTGGTTGATAAGACCGCCCTGTGGAAGGGTAAGCCGGTCAAGGCGCTTACCGAAGGCAAGCGCAAGACTGGTGGTCGCAACAACAAGGGTCACGTCACTTCGCGCGGGATCGCAGGCGGTCACAAGCAGAAGTACCGCTTCATCGACTTCAAGCGTCGCAAGTGGGACATGCCCGCCACGGTTGAGCGTCTGGAATATGACCCCAACCGCACCGCTTTCATCGCGCTGCTCAAGTATGAAGATGGCGAGCAGGCCTACATCATTGCTCCGCAGCGTCTGGCTGTGGGCGACACGGTGGTGGCTGGCGAGAAGACCGACACCAAGCCGGGCAACGCAATGCTGCTGGGTCAGATGCCGGTTGGCACGATCTGCCACAATGTCGAGATGAAGCCGGGCAAGGGCGGCCAGATCGCACGGTCCGCTGGCACTTATGTGCAGCTCGTCGGGCGTGATCGCGGCATGGTGATCGTGCGCCTCAATTCGGGTGAGCAGCGTTACCTGCGCGCCGATTGCATGGGCACGGTGGGTGCGGTGTCGAACCCCGACAACCAGAACCAGAACTTTGCCAAGGCCGGCCGTTCGCGCTGGATGGGCAAGCGTCCGCTTACTCGCGGCGTTGCGAAGAACCCGGTCGATCACCCCCATGGTGGTGGTGAAGGCCGCACCTCGGGCGGTCGCCATCCGGTGACCCCGTGGGGCAAGCCGACCAAGGGTGCGCGCACCCGTCACAACAAGCAGACGGACAAGATGATCATCCGGTCGCGTCACGCGAAGAAGAAGAGGTAAGAGACGATGGCACGTTCCGTCTGGAAAGGTCCGTTTGTCGAACTGAGCCTGCTCAAGAAGGCCGAAGTCGCGCAGGACACGAACAACACCAAGCCGATCAAGACCTGGTCGCGTCGTTCGACCATCCTTCCGCAATTCGTTGGGCTCACCTTCAACGTTTACAACGGGCACAAGTTTATCCCGGTGTCGGTTTCGGAAGAAATGGTCGGGCACAAGCTTGGCGAATTTGCGCCGACGCGCACGTTCCCGGGCCACGCTGCTGACAAGAAGGGCAAGCGCTGATGAGCAAGGCAAAAGCACCCCGCCGCGTGGGCGATAACGAGGCGCTGGCTGTCGGCACCACGATCCGTGGTTCGGCGCAGAAGCTGAACCTCGTGGCTGCCCTGATCCGTGGCAAGAAGGCCGAGGAAGCGCTGAACATTCTCGCTTTCTCGAAGAAGGCCATGGCGCGCGATGCGAGCAAGGTTCTCGCCAGCGCCATCGCCAACGCCGAGAACAACCACAATCTTGATGTGGACTCGCTGGTCGTGGCGGAAGCTTCGGTGGGCAAGTCGATCACGATGAAGCGGTTCCACACCCGTGGCCGCGGCAAGTCGACCCGGATCCTGAAGCCGTTCTCGCGTCTGCGGATCGTCGTTCGCGAAGCAGAGGAGGCGTAAGATGGGCCAGAAGAGCAATCCGATCGGTCTGCGCCTGCAGATCAACCGCACCTGGGACAGCCGCTGGTACGCCGAAGGGCGTGACTATGCGGGCCTGCTCAAGGAAGACCTTGCGATGCGCAAATACATCATGGAGTGCCTGCCGCAGGCAGCGATTTCCAAGGTGGTGATTGAACGCCCGGCCAAGCTGTGCCGCGTTTCGATCTATGCGGCGCGTCCGGGTGTCATCATCGGCAAGAAGGGCGCAGACATCGAAAAGCTGCGTTCCAAGCTCGCCACGATGACCAAGAGCGACGTGAAGCTGAACATCGTTGAAATCCGCAAGCCGGAAATCGATGCCAAGCTTGTTGCACAAGGCATTGCCGATCAGCTGGTGCGCCGCGTGGCGTTCCGCCGCGCGATGAAGCGCGCGGTGCAGTCGGCGCTGCGTCTTGGCGCTGAAGGCATCAAGATCGTGTGCGGTGGCCGTCTCGGCGGCGCGGAAATCGCCCGCGTGGAATGGTATCGCGAAGGCCGCGTTCCGCTTCACACGCTGCGCGCCAATATTGATTATGCCGAAGCCGAAGCACTGACCGCTTATGGCATCATCGGGATCAAGTGCTGGATCTTCAAGGGCGAGATTCTCGCTCACGATCCGACTGCACAAGATCGCCTGATGATGGAAGCGCAGACGTCCGGCGTGAGACCAGCCCGCTGATTGGCGGCTCGCTAAAGGTAACTAACCATGCTGCAACCGAAGAAAACCAAGTATCGCAAGGCTTTCAAGGGCCGGATCAAGGGTGAGGCCAAGGGTGGCACGACCTTGAACTTCGGCTCCTATGGCCTCAAGGCTCTTGAGCCCGAGCGTATCACCGCGCGTCAGATCGAAGCGGCTCGCCGCGCGATCACTCGCCACATCCGCCGTCAGGGCCGCTTGTGGATCCGCGTGTTCCCCGACCTGCCCGTGTCGAAGAAGCCTGCCGAAGTCCGTCAGGGTAAGGGCAAGGGTTCGGTCGAATATTGGTCGGCACGCGTCAAGCCGGGCCGTATCCTGTTCGAACTCGATGGCGTTGCCGGTCCGCTGGCCGCTGAAGCTTTCGAGCGTGCAGCCATGAAGCTGCCGATCAAGACCAAAGTTGTCGCCCGTCTGGGTGACACCAGCCACCTGGGAGGCGAATAATGGCCGATTTTGCGGACCTTCGCACCAAGACCGACGATCAGCTCGCCGCTGAGCTCACCGAGCTGAAGCGCGAGCAGTTCAATCTGCGGTTCCAGGCTGCGACCAACCAGCTCGAAGCGCCTTCGCGCATCCGGCAGGTGCGGCGTTCGATCGCTCAGATCAAGACGCTGCAAAATGAGCGTGCGGCTGCTGCCGCCGCCAAGGCGTAAGGAAGGACAGACCATGCCGAAGCGTATCCTCGTCGGGACTGTCACTTCCGACAAGACTGACAAGACCGTGACCGTGAAGGTCGAACGCAAAGTGCGTCACCCGCTCTACGGGAAGATCATTCGTCGTTCGAAGAAGTATCACGCGCACGATGAAAACAATGAATATGCCGTGGGCGATGTGGTGCGGATCGAAGAGACCCGTCCCATCTCCAAGACCAAGACCTGGGCCGTCAAGGATCGGGTTGTGGCAGGCGGGGTGCAGGCTGTCGAAGCCGATCTCGATGTCGCGGCAGCAGGCAACTAATTAGGCGTTAACGGAACTGCCGGGCCCCAGTCGGATTGGGCGTCCTGGTAAGCCAAAGAGAAGGAACTCGGATCCATGATCCAGATGCAATCCAATCTCGACGTCGCGGACAACAGCGGCGCAAAGCGCGTCCAGTGCATCAAGGTGCTGGGCGGGTCGAAGCGCCGGACTGCTTCCGTGGGCGACGTGATCGTGGTTTCCGTCAAGGAAGCCCAGCCGCGCACCAAGGTGAAAAAGGGTGACGTGCACCGCGCCGTGATCGTGCGCACCAAGAAGGACGTGCGTCGTCCCGATGGCAGCGTGATCCGCTTTGACAGCAATGCAGCGGTGCTCGTGAACAAGAACGAAGAGCCGATCGGCACTCGTATCTTTGGCCCGGTGGTGCGCGAACTGCGCGGCCGCGGCTTCATGAAGATCATTTCGCTCGCGCCGGAGGTGCTGTAATGTCGGCCGCCAAGATCAAGAAGGGCGATAACGTCGTCGTGCTGTCGGGCAAGGACAAGGGCCGCACCGGTGTGGTCGCACAAGTCATGCCCAAGGATGGCAAGATCGTTGTTGAAGGCATCAACATTGCCGCCCGTCACCGCAAGCCGAGCCAGGCCAACCCCCAAGGTGGCATCGATCGTTTCCCGGCTCCGATGCACATCTCCAAGGTTGCGCTGGCTGATCCCAAGACCGGCAAGCCCACCCGCGTCCGTTTCGAAGAAAAGGACGGCAAGAAGGTGCGCGTTGCTGTAAAGAGTGGGGAGACCATCGATGGCTGATGCAGCTTACACCCCGCGCATGCGCGCAAAGTATGACGCGGAAATCGTCAAGGCGATGACCGAAAAGTTCGGTTACAAGAACCACCTCGAAGTTCCCCGGATCGAGAAGATCACGCTCAACATGGGCGTGGGCGAAGCGAGCCAGGACAAGAAGAAGGTTCAGACCGCAGCGGAAGAAATGGCGCTGATCGCCGGCCAGAAGCCGGTCATCACCATCGCCAAGAAGTCGATCGCTCAGTTCAAGCTGCGCGAAGGCATGCCGATCGGTTGCAAGGTGACCTTGCGCCGTGAGCGTATGTACGAATTCCTCGATCGTCTCATCACCGTGGCGATGCCGCGTATCCGCGACTTCCGCGGGCTGAACGCAAAGTCGTTTGATGGCCGTGGCAACTACGCCATGGGGCTGAAGGAACAGATCGTGTTCCCGGAAATCAGCTACGACAAGATCGAGAAGGTGCGGGGCATGGACATCATCGTGACCACCACCGCAAAAACCGACGAAGAAGCGCGCGAATTGCTGCGTTTGTTCGGCTTCCCCTTCCAGGGCGATGCCAAGGCAGAACAGAAGGAAGCGGCGTGAGCCGTCTGTCCGTGACTACAGGAAAGAAGAGAGCTTAAGTCCATGGCGAAACTGAGTTCGATCAACAAGAATGAGCGTCGCAAGAAGCTCGTTGCGCAGTATGCTGCGAAGTACGAGAAGCTGAAGGCGATTGCCAACGACGAAACCCTCGACGAGACCGAGCGCCTGGTCGCCCGTCTCAAGATGGCTGAGCTTCCGCGCAATGCAAACCCGACCCGGGTGCGCAACCGCTGCGCCACCACCGGCCGCCCGCGCGGCTATTACCGCAAGTTCGGCATTAATCGTATCGAACTGCGCGATCTCGGCAACAAGGGCCTGATTCCGGGCCTAACCAAGTCGAGCTGGTGAGGAATTACAGATGGCTATGACCGATCCTTTGGGTGATATGCTCACCCGCATCCGCAACGGCCAGCAGGCGAAGAAGGACTCCGTCCTTACGCCTGCCAGCAAGCTGCGCGCCAATGTTCTCGAAGTGCTGCAGCGCGAAGGCTACATCCGTGGCTATTCCGAAGACACTTCGGGCAAGCACCCGGCGCTGCGGATCGAACTGAAGTATTTCGAAGGCGAACCGGCGATCAAGCACGTCGCTCGCGTCTCCAAGCCGGGCCGCCGGATCTATTCGGGTTCCAAGGAACTTCCGACTGTCCGCAACGGCCTTGGCATCACCATCGTCTCGACACCGCGCGGTGTGCTTTCGGATGCCGAAGCGCGCAGCCAGAATGTCGGCGGCGAAGTGCTGGCGGAGGTGTTCTGATGAGCCGCATCGGTAAAAAGTCGGTGGCGATCCCTGGCGGGGTGACGGCCACCATCGACAATGGCACTTTGAGTGTGAAGGGCCCCAAGGGCACTCTGACGCTCGGCCTGTCCGACCTCATCGACTACAAGGTCGAAGAGGGTGAGATCATGGTCAAGCCTGCCAATGACAGCAAGCAGGCGCGGGCCTTCTGGGGCATGCAGCGCACGCTGGTCTCGAACCTCGTCGAAGGCGTGACCGAGGGTTTCACCAAGACCCTCGTCATCAAGGGCGTCGGCTATCGTGCCAACGCGCAGGGCAACAAGCTCAAGCTTCAGCTTGGCTACAGCCATGACGTTGACCTCGACGTTCCCGCCGGTCTGGAAGTGAAGACGCCGGATCAGACCACCGTTGAGATTTCGGGCATCGACAAGCAGGCCGTCGGCCAGTTTGCTGCCGAAATCCGCCGTTGGCGCAAGCCGGAGCCCTATAAGGGCAAGGGCATTGCCTATCGCGGCGAGTTTATCTTCCGCAAGGAAGGGAAGAAGAAGTAAGATGGCAAAGCTTTCTCTTTTTGATCGCCGTCGCCGCCGGGTTCGCACTGCGCTGCGTGCCCGCGCTGGTGGCAAGCCGCGCCTGTCGGTGCATCGCACCGGCCGTCACATCTACGCCCAGATCATCGATGATGCCGCTGGCCGCACGCTGGCCGCTGCCTCTACGCTTGGCACGGATGTGAGCGGCGCGAACGTCTCGGCCGCTGCCCTTGTTGGCAAGCAGATCGCCGAGGCCGCCAAGGCTGCGGGCGTGACGACTGTCGTGTTCGATCGCGGCGGGTTCCTGTTCCATGGCCGCGTCAAGGCGCTGGCCGATGCCGCCCGCGAAGGCGGGCTGGAGTTCTGATGATGACCGAGAACACTGAAACTCCTGAAACCACACAAACCGCTGGCGTCGACGCACCCGAAGCAACCACCACCACTCCCGAAGAGGCTGGTGAGCAGCAGGGTCGCCGTGGCCGTGGGCGCGGTGGCAACCGTGAAGGCGGCGATCGTGGTCGTGGTCGCGGGGGCCGTGATGGCAATCGTGGCAAGCGCGAAGAAGAAGACGATGGCATCATCGAAAAGCTGGTGCACATCAACCGCGTCTCCAAGACGGTGAAGGGCGGCAAGCGCTTCGGTTTTGCAGCGCTCGTGGTGGTTGGCGATGGTCAGGGCCGCGTTGGCTTTGGCCACGGCAAGGCCCGCGAAGTGCCGGAAGCCATCACCAAGGCGACCGCTGCTGCCCGCAAGAAGATGATCCGCGTGCCGCTCAAGGAAGGCCGCACTCTGCACCATGACGGCAATGGCCGTTTCGGCGCAGGCAAGGTGACTGTTCGCACCGCGCCTCCGGGGACTGGCATCATCGCTGGTGGTCCGATGCGCGCCGTGTTCGAAAGCCTTGGCGTTGCCGACGTGGTGACCAAGTCGGTCGGCACTTCGAACCCCTACAACATGATCCGCGCCACTTTTGACGCGCTGCAGGACCAGACTTCGCCGAAGTCGGTGGCGCAGCGCCGGGGCAAGAAGGTTGTTGACCTTCTCGGCCGTGGCGGGGCCAGCGCAGCTGAAGCGGAAGCCGATGCTGCCGCGATTGCGGAGTAATCGAGAGATGGCTACCATCAAGATCAAGCAGATCGGTTCACCGATCCGTCGCCCTGCCAGTCAGCGCCAGATTCTTATCGGTTTGGGGCTGAACAAGATGCACAAGGTGGTCGAGCGTCAGGACACTCCTGAAGTGCGCGGCGCGATTGCCAAGATCCCGCATCTGGTGCAGGTGATCGACTAAGATTGTGTGGCGGGGAGGGCATTGCGCTCCCCCGTCATCCCGGTGCAAGTCGGGATCCAGAGCGGCGAGCGCGTCCGCTTTGAGGCATAGCTACCAACAGGGCCGCCTTGGCGTGGCCGCATCCAAGCGAGTGCAAACATGAAACTGAATGACATCCGTGACAACGCCGGTGCCCGCAAGGGCCGGATGCGTGTGGGCCGTGGTATCGGCTCAGGCAAAGGCAAGACCTCGGCGCGTGGCCAGAAGGGTCAGAAGGCTCGTTCGGGCGTCGCGATCAAGGGCTTTGAAGGCGGCCAGATGCCGCTGCACATGCGCCTGCCGAAGCGCGGCTTTAACAACCCGTTCGGCAAGGACTATGCCGAAGTGAACACGGGCATGATCCAGAAGTTCATCGACGCAGGCAAGCTCGATGCCAAGGCTGACATCACCGAGGAAACCCTGCGCTCAGCAGGCCTGGTGCGCGGCGGCAAGGATGGCGTCCGTCTGCTCGGCAAGGGCGGTTTCTCGGCCAAGGTAAAGATCGCTGTCACCGGCGCGACCAAGGGCGCGATTGCTGCGGTCGAAGCGGCTGGTGGCAGCGTCGAAGTGGCGCCGCCTGCGACCCCCGAGCACGAGAAGAAGCTCGCTCGCCGCGAGGCCAACAAGGCCGCCCGCGCTGCGAAGGCTGGCTGATTTTGCAAAAAAACATGGAGCGCGGGGGTTCGACAAGAGCCCTCGCGCTTCCTATTTTGCCTCTGGAAGGCCTACTCGCTCGCCTGAAAGCAAGCGGGAAGTGGTGGGTAGGCGGTAAAGGTTGGCTTGCATTCCAAGCGCGAAAGCGCCTAGGGCATCAGGCAACAGGCTAGGATTACAAAGGCACCATGGCTTCACGCGCCGATAATATTGCGAGCAATCTGAACCTCGGTAATTTTGCCAAGGCAACTGAGCTGAGGCAGCGAATCTGGTTCACCATCGGCGCGCTGATTGTGTTCCGCTTCTTAAGCTTTGTGCCGCTTCCCGGCGTCAATCCGTTGATCCTGAGCGAACTGTACGATCAGACGCGCGGCGGCATTCTTGACATTTTCAACACTTTTTCGGGCGGCAGCCTCGAGCGCATGAGTCTGATCGCGCTTGGCGTGATGCCCTATATCACCGCATCGATTGTGGTGCAGATGGCATCCGCGCTGCATCCCACGCTTTCAGCCTTGAAAAAGGAGGGCGCGACCGGGCGGCAGAAGCTCAATCAATATACCCGCTATGGCACAGTGTTCCTGTGCGCCATCCAGGGCTATTTTCTCGCTGTGGGGCTGGAAAGCTTTGGTGCGCAAAGCGGGCTGCAGGCGGTGGTGGATCCGGGTTACACCTTCCGCATTGTTTCGGTTATCAATCTTGTGGGCGGCACGATGTTCCTGCTGTGGCTGGGTGAACAGATCACCAGCCGGGGAATCGGGAACGGCATTTCGCTCATCATCATGGCGGGCATTGTTGCCCAGTTTCCGACCTTTGCGGGCAACTTGTTCGAAGGCGGGCGCACCGGGTCGATCCAGCCGGTCGTCATTATTGGCTTTGTTGCCATGGTGGTGATCTTAATCCTGCTTATCTCCTTTATGGAACGCGCCCAACGCCGCTTGCTGATTCAATATCCCAAGCGTGCGACCGAACGCGGGATGATGCAGGCGGATCGTTCGCACCTGCCCTTGAAGATCAACACCGCAGGCGTGATCCCGCCGATTTTCGCTTCCTCGCTTCTGCTCTTGCCGCTCACGATTTCGCAGTTTGCGGGCAGCTCGATGGACACCGACAGCGCGGCAGGCGATTTCATCGTGACGCTCAACCAGTATCTTGCGCACGGGCAGCCGATCTACATGGCGCTCTACGCGATCGGGATTATATTCTTTTGCTTCTTCTACACCGCGGTTGTTTTCAACCCGGAGGAGACGGCCGATAATCTCAAGAAGAACGGCGGCTTCATTCCAGGCATTCGTCCGGGGAAGCGCACGGCGGACTATCTCGAATATGTGCTGACTCGCATAACCGTGATTGGCGCCATTTACCTGACGCTGGTTTGCGTCATCCCTGAATATATGATTGCACAAACAGGCATTCCGCTGTTTCTGGGTGGCACCAGCCTGTTGATTGTGGTCAATGTGACTGTGGATACGATCAGTCAGGTGCAGTCCCATTTGCTGGCTCACCAATATGCTGATCTTATCAAGAAGGCCAAGCTTAAGGGCCGGATGCGCTAGGGCTAAAGGCTAATGGCCTTGCAGGTGGCGATGTGTTTTGGGTTGTGAAGTGGTTTCCGCTGCCGTCAAGGGCAGGGATCTGTGGGGAGAGCCTTACGTGAACATCATTCTTCTGGGCCCTCCCGGAGCTGGTAAAGGTACGCAGAGCATGGGTCTGGTTGAGCGCCATGGTATGCGCCAGCTTTCAACCGGTGATATGCTGCGCGCCGCCGTCAAGGCGGGCACGCCAGTCGGCCTCAAGGCCAAGGAAGTGATGGACCGCGGGGAACTCGTTTCGGACGATATCGTCTCGGCGCTGATTGATGATGAACTGGCGAGCATGGGCCCGGAGGTTGGCGCGATCTTTGATGGCTATCCGCGCACAGCTGCACAGGCCGATGCTCTCGACACCATTCTCGCCAAGAACGGTCGCAGCCTTGCCCATGTGATCGAACTCGATGTGAACGAGGATGCGCTGGTGGAGCGTATCACCGGGCGTTTTTCCTGCGCCAATTGCGGCGCACTCTATCATGACACCGCCAATCCGCCGGCAGAGGCAGGCAAGTGCGATGCTTGCGGACACACCGAATTCAAGCGTCGTCCCGATGATAACGAGGAAACCGTGCGCACTCGCATGGCAGAATATCGTGCGAAGACCGCACCAATTCTGCCTGGCTACGAGGCACGCGGGATTGTCTCGCGGATCGATGGCATGGGCGCAATCGATGATGTGGCAGGTGCGATCGACGCGATCCTGAGAAGCTGAGCCGGACAGCGGCTCTGGGGTGAGGGGCAGGGGGCTGCAATGGCAAAATTGGGACGGGCTGGAACAGGCTTGCTAGGTATGGTGGGTGCCGGGCTTTTGTCTGCACCTGCTGTCGCAGAGATCACCAAAAGCCATGCTCAGGGCTTTATTGTCCGGCACGAAGTGGTGGTAGAGGCTGATCCCAAACAGGCTTGGCTTGCGCTCATCAGCCCCGACAAGTGGTGGCGTAAGGAGCATACGTGGTCGGGCGATTCTGCCAATCTCTCGATCCGCCCCAGCGCGGGCGGGTGTTTCTGCGAACGTATCCCCGAAGTGGATGAACCGGGGCGCTTCACGCTCGAAGGGAGCGTTGAACATATGCGCGTGGTGCAGGCCTACCCTGAAGCGGCGTTGAGGATGATCGGTGGCCTTGGTCCGTTGCAAAGCGAGCCGGTAACTGGCGTGCTGACAGTCGCGCTGAGTACGGCTGACACAGGCACACGGATTGTGTGGGAGTACAATGTCGCCGGCTATATGCGTTACGAAGTTCCGGTGATTGCCAAGTCAGTTGATGGGGTGATTGGCTTGCAGGCTGCCGCTTTGGCGGACCTTCTGGGCCCAGTTGCCGGCCTGAACGCTGCACCAGCACGCCAATCCATGCCCGAAACATTGCCTGACCCAGCGCCTGTGTCTGAAGGAACTGCAATCAAGGTCGAGGACGCGTTTGGCGATCTTGCTGGTGATTAGCTCGGATGTCGGCATTTGCGCTTGCCTGGCGGGGCGTTAACCGCCAAATTGTCGCTTGCTGGCGATCAACGCAAGCGCTGACTGATATTTCATCAGCGTGTGGTTGACGTTAGGGGCGAATCGCCCTAAGCGCGCATTTCATTCGACAGGTTCGAACCGAGTTCGGCTGGCAACGCGTCCGCGTATGCCTGTCGGACTTTTGCCGTTTGGTCGCGGGCAACAGCCATTGCAACAGTGCGGTAATGCAGGCCTGTCGTATGAATGAGCGTTGAGATAGGGGTGTGTGGCCGAGGCTGCGCCTCTGTGGAGCATGGAGAATTAAGTGGCTCGTATTGCCGGGGTCAATATCCCCACCAACAAGCGCGTGATCATCGCGCTCACCTATATTCACGGAATCGGTCGTCACACGGCGGTTGAAATTGCGGACAAGCTGGGCATCGCACACTCGGCCCGCGTTCAGGACTTGTCGGATGAGGAAATTCTCCGCATCCGCGAGGCTATCGACGCTGAATACACCGTGGAAGGCGACCTGCGTCGCAACACCGCGATGAACATCAAGCGTTTGATGGACCTGCGCGCTTATCGCGGTCTGCGTCATCGCAACGGCCTGCCGGTACGCGGTCAGCGCACGCACACCAATGCCCGCACCCGCAAGGGTAAGGCGAAGCCCATCGCGGGCAAGAAGAAGTAAGCTTGTAAGCCTTGCGCTTACCCGCTTTTCCCTTCTTTCGAGCTAAAGGAATTTCAGACAATGGCACGCGAACCAGGCCGTATCCGGCGCCGTGACAAGAAAAACATCACCAGTGGTGTTGCCCACATCAATGCTAGCTTCAACAACACCATGATCACCATCACCGACGCGCAGGGCAATGCGATCAGCTGGTCCAGCGCCGGTATGATGGGCTTCAAGGGCAGCCGTAAGTCGACGCCCTATGCTGCTCAGGTTGCTGCTGACGATGCAGGCAAGAAGGCGGCTGAGCACGGTGTGCGCACGCTTGAAGTGGAAGTGAAGGGCCCGGGCTCGGGCCGCGAGAGCGCGCTGCGCGGTCTGGCTGCAGTCGGCTTCAACATCACTTCGATCCGTGATGTTACGCCGATCCCGCACAACGGCGTGCGTCCTTCCAAGCGTCGCCGCGTCTGATTTGATGCGATGAGGGGCGGCCCGCGGGTCGCCTCGCCTCGTTCCGGGTTTGACGCGAAAGGTCCTTATCGCCTTTTGGTCTGGCCCATCTGCAATTTGCAACGCCGCAAGGCGAATTAGGGGAAATCCATGTCCGTCAACACGAAGAACTGGCAGGAACTGAAGAAACCCAACACCCTCGAAATCAAGGACGGCGGCGATCGTCAGCGCAAGGCAACTTTCGTGGCTGAACCGCTGGAGCGTGGCTTTGGTCTCACGCTCGGCAACGCGCTGCGCCGGGTGCTGCTCTCCAGCCTGCAAGGGGCGGCGATCACCTCGATCAAGATCGAGAACGTGCTTCACGAATTCTCGTCGCTCGCGGGCGTCCGCGAAGACGTTACCGACATCGTTCTGAATGTGAAGCAGATCGCTCTCAAGATGGAAGGCGAAGGCCCCAAGCGGCTTCAGCTTTCCGCCACTGGCCCCGGCGAAGTGCGCGCAGGCGACATCGCAGTGACTGGTGACATCGAGGTGATGAACAAGGATCTGGTGATCTGCAACCTCGACGAGGGCGCGACGCTCAACATGGAGCTGACGGCCGATACCGGCAAGGGCTATTCGCCTGCTGTGCAGAACCGCCCCGTTGATGCTCCGATTGGCCTTATCCCGGTGGACTCGCTTTATTCGCCGGTCCGTCAGGTGAGCTACAAGGTCGAGAACGCCCGCGTGGGTCAGGAGCTCGATTACGACAAGCTCAGCCTCACGGTGGAAACCGATGGCACCGTGACGCCTGAGGACGCAGTGGCCTATGCTGCGCGCATCCTGCAGGACCAGCTGTCGCTGTTCGTCCACTTCGAAGATGGCATCCCGCAGCCACAGGGCGCGATGATCGGCCATGCCGCTGCTCCTGAAGAAAGCGACGCCAACCAGCTAAACCGTTACCTTCTCAAGAAGGTTGACGAGCTGGAACTGTCGGTGCGTTCGGCCAACTGCCTCAAGAACGACAATATCATCTACATTGGCGATCTGGTTCAGAAGACCGAAGCCGAGATGCTGCGCACGCCAAACTTTGGCCGCAAGTCGCTCAATGAGATCAAGGAAGTGCTGTCGTCGATGGGTCTGCGCCTTGGCATGGATATCCCTGGCTGGCCGCCGGAGAACATCGAGGAAATGGCCAAGAAGCTTGAGCAGGAGCTTTTGGGCTAATCACTGTCATCCTCGCGAAAGCGGGGGCCCAGTGCTGTTGCGCTCTAGGTTCCCGCTTTCGCGGGGATGACAATCGCAGGGCAGGTCGGACCCTTTCCGACCGGGATGGAGCTACCTTGCACGGGCTCCCTACGAACGGAGAATGAAAAATGCGTCATGGAATGTCGGGCCGCAAACTGGGCCGCAAGACTGGTCACCGCAACGCCCTGTTTCGCAACATGGCTGCCGCGCTGATCAAGCACGAGCAGATCACAACCACGGTCCCCAAGGCCAAGGAACTGCGGCCCTATATGGAAAAGCTCATCACGCTGGCAAAGCGTGGCGGCTTGTCCAATCGCCGTCTGGCGATGAGCCGTCTGGGTGATGAAACCCAACTCAAGAAACTGTTCGATGTTCTGGCTGAGCGTTATTCGGATCGCGAAGGTGGTTACACCCGCGTTATCAAGGCTGGCATCCGCGCTTCGGATGCCGCTCCGATTGCGATTATCGAACTGGTTGACCGCGACGAGGCTGCCAAGGGGCAGGACTCCGGACCAGTTCAGGCGGAAGGCGAATTCGAAGAAGCCTGATAGGGCCTAAATTGTTTACAAAGGGCCGGGGCAGCGATGCTCCGGCTTTTTTGTGCCTGGCGTCAACTGTTCATATTTACTGCGTTTAATATGAACAATCGCTGCCAAAGTGATTCAGCATCCGGGCAGTGCGAATCGGGCACATCATCCTTGTCACCACGGCAATTCCGCTGCGGCGACATTCAGGGATGAAAGCCATGTTCCACAAATCTGCTTTTCCGGTCAAAGGCGCTCTTGCCGCCCTTGCTGCGGGCGCTTTGGCTGTCACCTCAATCAGCCCGGCGCTTGCCGCGGATGATCGGCGCGAGGGGCGTGGTGGGCCGAGCGCGGGCGAAGTTATCGCCGGGGTCGCGATTATCGGAGGGATTGCCGCGCTTGCCGGTGCCTTTGATCGCGATCATGCGCCAGCCCAGTGGCATGATGCGCGCTGGCGCGGTGGGCCCGGAGGTTGGCAGGGGCATGGTTTTGGTCGCGGCGAGCGTGGGGTAGTTGAGCGCTGCGCTCTCAACGCCGAGATCGAAGCGCGCAGACGCGGCGGCTGGCGTGCCGCACAGGTGACGCGGATCCGCAATGTTGATCGAACCCGTGATGGCGCAATCCGCGTGCGCGGTGAACTTGAGGTGCAGGGCTCGCGCTTCTCGGGCCGCAACTTTGACCGCGGGCGGTTCAACTGCTTTGTCGATGGTCGCGGCCGTCCCTTCGTTGAATTCGGCGGCATTCGTGGGCTGCGCTAGGAGCCAAGTCATGGGCGGTTCAGGTTTCGGCAAGCCTGAACCGCCTAAGCCTCGCCTGCTCATATGGTGGGTGAGCGCAGAACACCTGTTTCAACGGATTGTTCTCTAGGAGAAGACACCGATGCCTGTTGCGTTCCACCGCACTTCACTTCTGGCCAGTCTCGCTGCGGCAACGGCGTTGGTTGCAGGCCCCGCTGGGGCCGCCGAGCTGCCGCGCGTTGATGTCGTCGGCGCCCCCATGTTGGCCCCCATGTTGGCCACGCCTTTTGACACCAGCCGCTTTGATCCGAGCGCAGAGCAGGCCGAGTGGGGCTGTTGGGGCTGTGGATGGGGTTGGGGCGGCGGTTGGGGCGGTGGCTGGCGTCGCCGCGGACCGAGCGCTGGCGAAGTGTTGGCAGGCGTTGCCATTATTGGCGGGGTGGCCGCTATTGCCGCCACCGCTGTCAACAACAACCGGCGCAACCGCACCCGCGATGTGATTATCGTTGAGCGCGACCGCCTGCCTGATGACCGCCGCAATTTTGATGAGCGTGATCTTGATCGCCGCAATTACGAGCGACGCGAGGCCGCCCGCCCGCCGCGCATGGGCGGGGCTGGAATGCCGCGTTCGGGCACCAGCGGGCTTGAGGCAGCGGTGCGTCAGTGTGTCGATCGCGTCGGTCGTGATGTCAGAGTGGACAGCGTCGATAGTGTGGAGCGCACGCCGCAGGGGTGGCTGGTTGGCGGTGTGTTGTTCAACGGCTCGGAGTTTGAATGCCGGATCGGTAATGACGGCCGGATTGACAGCGTGGATTATGGTGCTGGCTTTGGTGCTGGTCCGGGCTCGTCCAGCAGCGGTCAGTGGGACGATACGCGCTACGCTGCGGCGCGCCGGTCGGCGGCGCCTTCGCGGCCCGATCCGGCAGGCGGCATCGAGATGATGCAGAGCGCTGCTTCGGCACAGCCGCTTGCTGACGATGAAGAGACCCCGCTTGTGCCGCTGAGCACAGAACGCCTGCCAGCCTATCCGGGCGGGCCGGTTGAGGGCGAAGAACCTGCACCGCTGGTGGAGCGTCCCGGTATCCCCTAGTCGCCTGCCCGGTAGCTTGGGAGGCCGATTTCCCAGCGAATGGCTGCAGTGCGCAGCGCAAAGCCGCAGGTAAAGGCAAGTCCCCACGCCCAAGCCTTGTCAAGCCCAAGGCTCGCAGCGGCCAGCATTCCGCCAATGCACAAGGCAGACGACAGCGCGGCTGCGGTCACATACAATTCGGGCTGCATGATAATAGATGGTCTGCCCGCCACCACATCGCGGATAATACCGCCCACGCAGCCTGTTATCACGCCCATCAGTGCAGCAGGCACGGGCGGGATACCATAGGCCAGTGCCTTGGCGCTGCCCAGCACCGCATAGGCGGCAAGTCCTGCGCCATCGGCATAGGCGAACAGCTTGCCATCCCATAGTCTCACTGGCGTGAACCACGCGAGCAGCGCTGTTGAGAGGCACACTATTGCAACCCACGGATCGCGCACCCAAAACACCGGCGCTTCGATCAGCAGATCACGCACTGTCCCGCCGCCAACGCCTGTTACCAGCGCGAAAAACGCCATGGTGACGAAGGTTTGACGCTCCTTGGCCGCGATCACCGCGCCCGACAGCGCAAACATTGCGATCCCCACCAGATCAAGCACATCGAGCAGCGGCGTGAGAATAGCGGTGTTGATCGCTGCATTCATGATTGCGCTGCCTGCGGACGAGCCTTGCGGCGGCGGAACATCAGGACGCAGCCGATCACCGCGCCGCCCAGTGAAAGCGCCGCAAATGCGATCAACACCGGGTGGCTGGTGGTCTCGCGGTCTGAAAGGTCCATGATGTGCAGCCCCCAGGCCAGATCAAACCAGCGCCACCAGCGCGTGCGCACCGCCTCAATCTCGCCGGTGTCGCGTCCGACATAGACGTGCGTGCCATCTGCCAGCGCAACTTGCCAGACGGCAAGTTCACGGCGGAAATCGAAGGGGGTTTGCGCTGCCGGGAACAGCCGCACAGCCTTCACCGCATCGCCGCCAACAATGCGGCTGGCCACCAGCGCCCGCGCCGCATTGGCATCGAGTGGGGGGATGGCCTCTCCGCTGACGAAATCAATCCGGCTTGTCGCACCATCAAGCATGGTGAGGATCGCCACCGCGCGGCCTTGTTGCATTACCACGCGCATCTCTTTGAGGTCAGTACCGGGCGCCGCCAGAGCGCTGCCTGTCAGCACCAACGGATCGGCCGGAACCTCTATCCGCAAGTGATTGCCGCGCACTTCCTCGATCGGACGCAGCGTCATGAACAGGCCGCTTGCCAACCACATGACAATGGGAACGCCCACCAGCCAGCCGAGCCAGATGTGCCAACGGGCGAGGGTGCGCATGATTGCCGCGGTGCTCATGGCCAGCGGCCATGGCGCCAAGCGTCTAACTGTGCAAGATAATCCCGATGGCTTCTGCTGCGGCAATGCAATCGAGATCAGCCCAGCGTGGCCCGATCACCTGCATGCCGCACGGCAGTTCGCTGCCCAGATAATGGCCGCTCCCGATCGGCAGGACTGTCGCAGGAAGATTGGGGAAGGTTGCAAGGCCCGCCCAAGCCAGCCCTGTGCCGCCTGGCTGTTGCGTCCCGTTGATTGAAAGCGTGCCGCGAAATACGGGCTGTTCGTCATGCGGAACCGCCAGAACCGGAGCAGGCGGGGCGAGCACGAAATCATAATGCGCAAACAGCGCATCCCAGCGTGCGATGGCCTCGGCCTGGGCATCGAGCAGATCAAACCAGTCGGCAGCGCTCGCTTGCTTGCCATTGGGCGCGGGCGCGCCGCGCGCCATGACGACGTTCATCATCTTGAGATAGGCTGCATGTTGCCATGCAAGATTGGGCAACAGATCACTGGTGCGGTCAATTGCCACGCCTGCGTGATCCAGCGTCGCAAGCGCCGCTTCTGTCGGCTCTGCCACGCTGGCATCGAGCGGACACACCGGATGGTGCGTGATCGCCAGCAGGCGGCACTCCTTGAGCGGTTTGGGCGTTCGCGCCAGTGGATATTGCGCGCCGACCTGCGTGAGGACTGCCAGATCGCCTGCGTTGCGCGCCAGCGGCCCGGCGATGCTGAGCGCGCCATCGTGGGCTGCCACAAAGCCTGGTGCGCGCGATTGCGCCGGATTGTCGTGGCCAGCCTTGCTGATCACGCCCCATGTGGTCTTGTGTCCCCACACCCCGCAGAAATGAGCGGGCACGCGCACCGACCCACCGATATCCGTTCCAAAGTCGCACGGCACCATTCCGCTGGCGACAGCGGCTGCGCTTCCACCGGAAGAGCCACCCGGCGAGCGCGCGGCATCATGCGGATTGGTCGTGCGGCCATAGACCGGATTGGCCGATTGCCAGTCGGTGAGGTCTGGCGGCACATTGGTCTTGCCGATAATTACCGCACCCGCCGCTTTCAGGCGCGCCACTAGTGCGGCATCGCGCGGGGCGGGTGTGTCCTTGTGGGTGAGGTGACCAAAAGTCGTTGGCAGGCCCGCAACATCAAAGCTTTCCTTAATGGTCATCGGCACGCCGAACAGTGGTTGGTCTGCCCGCGGCCCGGCTGCATCCAGCGCGCGCGCCTCAGCATAGGCGGCCTCAAAATTGGGCGCGGCCAGTGCATTGATGGCACCATCCAACTGCTCGATCCGCACGATCGCCGCATCGACCGCTTCTGCAACGCTGAGGCGCCCTTCGCGGATTGTGGCGGCGGTTGCCAGCGCGCCGGGCTTGTCGGTCAATTGCGGGTAACTCATCGGGGCTAATCCTCTCGTCTTTGGGGCCGAGGTCTAGCGGTTGGGGCGGGCGGGTAAAGCCCTTGCGCGATTTACTTCACCCGTATCAGCCGTGCCTGCCCGCGAGCCGTCAGTTCGACCGGCAGATAAAGGCCCTCACCATGGGCGCTGATTGTGCCGGTGGAGATGCGATCTAGGGTGATTGCATAATCAAGCGGGCCATCCTTGCGCCGCGCAACGGCGCGCTCAATTTTGCCGGTAAGCTTGGCAAAGTCCTTGTCGAAATTCTGCTGGAGTGCCTCGGCGATGGTGGCTTGGAATTCAGGCGCATTGGCAAGCGCAAGCAGCAGCGGTTCGCTCACCAGATTGGTGTCTCCGGTGATCGTGATATCCGAAAAGCCGACAACGCGCGAATTTTCCGTGTTGATGGGCCGGGCGGCGAGCCAGATTGTGCCTTGCGCAGCCTCGATCAGCGGGAGGTCAGATCTTGCCTTGAAACGCGCCCCGACGGCGATCCGCCCAGCGGGTGCGCCATAGACAGTGACCTTGCCAAACTCTGCCATGACCTGCCCGAAATCCTCGATTACAAACGGGCGGGCGGCCCGCTTGGCAAGAGCCTTCTCAATCACCGGTTCGAGCACGGCGTAATCAGCAATGACGGGCACTTTGAGGACCGAGGGGCGAGTGGTTTTGGGCCGGATACCGAGTGGGGGGAGGGGGCCGGGAGGGGGCTCGTCGGGCCTGGTGCCGATGAAGGTTTCAAACGTGCCTTCGAGCCCCAATCGCAAGGTCAATATTCGACCTTGTGCTTTATAGCCGCCATAAAGGAATTGCTGCGGGGTGAGCCGTGCCCACACTTCCGGATTCTTGCGATTGAGTTCCAGCACCGCATGAGCCTCGCGCCAGCCTTTGGTGGCCGCGCTTTTGATATCGAGCTCGGCGAGCTCGCGCGCGATGATTTCGCTGACCTGTCCGCGCACCTTGGCCAATTTGTCATCGGCTTTGCTGGTGAAGGTGATGCGACGGCCGAGGAAATCGATGCCCGGTTCCTCGGTCCAGTCATAGGTGATCTGGGTGGCGCTTGTCAGGCGCCAGTCGGGCCTGAGATCAAGCCTGAGCCGCAAGGTCACATCAGCAGCCCCGGTGCCGGTTTCGCCCTTGAATATGCCCGCCACATCGCGCGCCGCCACCTCGCCACGGATCGGCAGGGTGACAATCAGATCGCGTCCACGCCCTGCCAGCTTGAGCCGCCCGCGCGTGACTTCGCCGATAATGTGGCATTTGATCTTGGGGGATTTGACCCGAAACAGTTCAAGATTGATCTTCTTGGAGGCGACGCATTCGCTGCCTGGCTCATCAACCGACCACAATTGGCGCGGGATTTCCTTTTCCAGCACGCGTTCAAGCTGCGCGAGATCAACCGCCAGATCGATCTCGATATGCGATGGGTCTGTTGGGAAAGTGATCGGGTCAAGGCTACGCGGGGGCGCGTTGGAAGGGGTGTCGGGTTCACGCCCGCAACCCGCCAGCAATAGAGCCAAGGCCAAGAGAGCACGGGGGGCAAGTCCTGCGTTCTGCCTTGCCCCCCATGGCTTCATCTTGCGGTCCTTACATGTGGATCGGTTTGCCCTGCACCGCCATGGCCGCTTCCTTGAAGGCCTCGGCATGGGTCGGGTGCGCATGGCAGGTGTAAGCGATATCTTCGGAAGTTGCACCGAATTCCATCGCTTGCGCGGCCTGTGCGATCATGGTGCCGGCAAGGCTGTTGATCATCCACACGCCGATCACGCGATCATTGCTGGCATCCGCGATCACTTTGACAAAGCCATCAGTGTCGCGATTGGCCTTGGCGCGGGAGTTCGCCATCATCGGGAACTTGCCGACCTTGATGGTGAGCCCCTTGGCCTTGGCGTCTTCTTCGGACAGGCCCACGCCTGCGATTTCGGGCGCGGTGTAGACGACGCTGGGGATCACATCATGGTTGATGATGCCGGTAAGGCCAGCGATATTTTCAGCCACCGCAATGCCTTCATCCTCTGCCTTGTGGGCGAGCATAGGCCCGGGAACCACATCGCCGATCGCCCAGATGCCGTCCACCGCGGTTCGGAAATCGTGATCGATCTCGATCTGGCCGCGGTTGTTGGTGGCAAGCCCGGCCTTGTCGAGCGCGAGGCCTTCGGTGTTGGGGCGGCGGCCGATGGCCACGAGCACATGGCTTGCCACAATGGCTTGTTCATCCCCGCCTGCCGATTTCTCGACGCTGAGGGTGACGCTTTTGCCGTCCACTTTCGCGCCTGTCACCTTGTGGCCGAGCATCAATTCCATGCCCTGTTTCTTGAAGATGCGCCCTGCTTCCTTGCGCACTTCGCCGTCCATGCCGGGGAGCAGTTGATCAAGATATTCGATCACGGTGACCTTGGCGCCCAAGCGCCGCCACACCGAGCCAAGCTCCAGCCCGATCACCCCGCCGCCGATCACCACGAGATGTTCGGGCACTTCGTCAAGATCAAGCGCGCCGGTGGAATCGACGATACGCTTGGCGGCGTTGTCGACTTCCACACCCGGCAGCGGCGTGACGCTGGAGCCGGTAGCGATCACGATGTCTTTCGCCGTCACCTTCTCGCCGCCCACATTCACGGTGTGCCTGTCCTCGAACGCAGCATGGCCTTTCAGCCATGTGACCTTGTTCTTCTTGAACAGGAATTCGATCCCGCCCGTCAATTCGCCCACGGCCTTGGTCTTTTCGGCCATCATCTTGGAGAGGTCGAGCTCAGGCTTGGCGGTGATGCCCCAGGTGGCGAAGTGGCCATTATTGGCCTCGTCGAACAGCTCAGAGCCGTGCAGCAGCGCCTTGGACGGAATGCACCCGACGTTAAGGCAGGTTCCGCCCAGCGTCGCGCGGCTTTCCACGCAGGCGGTCTTCAGACCAAGCTGGGCTGCACGGATTGCGGCCACATAGCCGCCGGGGCCAGCACCGATAACAAGGACGTCGTAATCGTAGGAATGGTCAGCCATTTTTCTCTCCGTCGTCCCAGCGTAAGCTGGGATCTCAGGCCTTCAAGGGCAACGCTTGCCGCCCTGGGCCCCAGCTTTCGCTGGGGTGGCGAGGGATTGCAAATACTTACAGATCAATCAGCATCCGGGTGGGATCTTCGATCGCTTCCTTGATAATCTTCAAGGCCGTCACCGCTTCGCGCCCGTCGATCAGGCGGTGATCGTAGGAGAGCGCCAGATACATCATCGGGCGGATCACGATCTCGCCATTGCGGACCACGGGCCGATCTTCAATGCGGTGGAGACCCAGCACCGCCGACTGCGGCGGGTTGATGATCGGAGTGCTCATGAGGCTGCCGAACACGCCGCCATTCGAGATGGTGAAGGTGCCGCCGCTCATGTCTTCCATCGTCAGCGTGCCAGCCTTCGCCCGCGCGCCAAAATCGGCGATGTCGGCCTCGATGCGGGCAAAGCCCTTCTTATCAGCGTCACGAATGACGGGGACGACAAGGCCATTGGGGGCGCTGACGGCAACCGAGATATCGACATAGTCGTGATAGATGATTTCATCGCCGTCGATATAAGCGTTGACGGCGGGCACATCTTTCAGCGCAAGGCAGGCGGCCTTGGCGAAAAAGCCCATGAAGCCCAAGCGGATATCATGCTTCTTGGCGAACAAGTCCTTATACTTGTCGCGCGCTTCCATCACCGCGCTCATATCGACATCGTTGAACGTCGTAAGCATTGCGGCATTGTCTTGCGCGGCTTTCAGACGCTTGGCGATGGTCTGGCGCATCCGCGTCATCTTGACGCGTTCTTCGCTGCGTTCGCCGCCGGTGGTGCTGGCGGAAGGCTTGGCAGCGGGCGCGGGCGATGCGCTCGGAGCGGGAGCAGGGGTAGCGCCGTTCTTTTTGGCTTCGGCAGCGGCGACCACGTCTTCCTTGGTCAGCCGACCATCCTTGCCCGTGCCCTTGATGGTGGAAGGATCAACCCCGTATTCCAGCACCGCGCGGCGCACCGCCGGCGACATGGTTTGCGCTGTGCTCAGCAATTCTTCGGTGGCGGCAGGTGCAGGCGTGTCGGCTTTTGCAGCGGCCGGGGCAACGGCGGGCTTGGCATCGCCAGCAGACGCGCCTTCTTCGACAACCGCGATCACCGCACCGACTTCGACATTGTCGCCAACGCTCGCGCGGTGTTCGGCCATCACGCCGGCAACGGGTGAGGGGACATCGACTGCGACCTTGTCGGTCTCTAGCGAGCAGATCGGCTCATCCACCGCGACGGCATCGCCAGGTTGCTTGAGCCATTCGGCGATGGTGCCTTCGGTGACGGATTCGCCGAGAACAGGGACTTTGATTTCAGTGGCCATGGGTTGGGACTTCCTTTGGGGGCCTGATTATTTAAGCGTGTTGGGGGCAAGGCCAAGCGCGGCAGCAACCAGCGCAGCCTGTTCGTCCTTGTGCCGCTGGGCAAAGCCGGTGGCAGGCGAGGCCGAAGCATCGCGTCCGGCATAGGTCGGCCGCATGCCATCAAACCCTGCCGCATTGAGCGATTCCTCGATCCGCTCGCCCACGAAGAACCACGAACCATTATTGCGCGGTTCTTCCTGACACCACACGACCTCTTTGAGATTGGTCATGCGTTGCAAGCGAATAGCCAGCGGATCGCCGGGGAAGGGATAGAGCTGTTCAAGCCGCACGATCGAGACATCGTCAAGCCCCGCGCTATCTCGCGCTTCGATCAGATCATAGGCAACCTTGCCTGAACACAGCACGAGGCGGCGCACCTTGTCGTCCGCAATCTCGGTGGTGTCGGAGACAATCCGCCGGAACTGGTGATCGCCAAGGAACTCTTCGCGGCTGCTCTTGGCCGCCGGATGGCGCAGCAGGCTCTTGGGAGCCATGATGATGAGCGGCTTGCGGAAAGGACGCAGCATCTGGCGGCGCAGGACGTGGAAATAATTGGCCGGCGTGGTGATGTTGCAGACCTGGATATTGTCATCCGCGCACAATTGCAGGAAGCGTTCGAGCCGCGCCGAGCTGTGCTCGGGCCCTTGCCCTTCATAGCCATGCGGCAGCAGCATCACGAGGCCATTGGCGCGCAGCCACTTGCCTTCGCCGCTGGCGACGAACTGATCGATCATGATCTGCGCGCCGTTGGCAAAATCGCCAAACTGCGCTTCCCAGAGCACCAGCGTCTTGGGGTCAGCGAGCGCAAAGCCATATTCAAAGCCAAGCACGCCATATTCCGACAGGGTGGAATCGTGCACTTCGAACTTGCCATGCGGCAAGGTGGCAAGCGGCACATATTTGCGCTCGGCGGTCTGGTCGACCCAAACGGCGTGGCGCTGGCTGAAGGTGCCGCGCCCGCTATCCTGCCCGGACAGGCGCACACCATATCCTTCCATGACAAGGGAGCCGAAAGCGAGCGCTTCGCCGGTCGCCCAGTCAAAGCCTTCGCCTGAGCTGAACATTTCGCGCTTGGCGGCGATGACGCGGTCCAATGTGCGGTGGATGGTGAGATCCTCCGGCACTTCGGTCAGCACCCGGCCGAGCGCATCAAACACCTTGGGTTCGATCGCGGTCGGCACATTGCGGCGGGCGGTTTCCGGGTCAGCCGGGCGGTTAAGCCCCGACCAGCGCTGCGCGAACCAGTCTGCCTCGTTGGGCTTGTAGCTTTTGGCGGCGTCAAATTCCTGCTCGAGCAATTCGACAAATTCGCCTGCAACCTTGCTGCGATGCCCGGCCTCGACCACGCCTTCCTTGACCAGCTTGGCTTCATAGATCGCACTCACCTTGGGGTGTTGGCGGATCTTGTCATACATCAACGGCTGGGTGAATTTGGGTTCATCGCCTTCATTGTGGCCAAAGCGGCGATAGCACCACATATCGATCACAATATCGCGCCCGAAGCGCTGACGATATTCAACCGCAAGCTTGCAGGCGAAAGTCACCGCTTCGGGATCATCGCCGTTGACGTGGAGGATCGGCGCCATGACGCCCTTGGCCACGTCCGAGGGGTAGGGCGAGGAGCGGGCGAACTTCGGAGAAGTCGTAAACCCGATCTGGTTGTTGATGATAAAGTGGATGCAGCCGCCCGTGTCATAGCCCGGCACGCCCGAGAGCGAGAGGCTTTCCCACACCACGCCTTGCCCTGCGAAGGCCGCATCGCCGTGGATCAGCACCGGCAAGACCTGCTTCTTGGTCGCCAGATCATCGCGGAACGCCTGCTGCGCGCGCGCCTTGCCGAGCACGACAGGGTTCACCGCTTCGAGGTGCGAGGGGTTGGCGAGCAGGCTCATGTGAACGCTGATGCCGTCAAACTCGCGGTCAGTGCTGGAGCCCAAGTGATATTTCACATCGCCCGAACCACCAACATCATCGGGGTTGGCCGAGCCGCCCGAAAATTCGTGGAAGATCACGCGGTAAGGCTTGGCCATCACGTTCGCGAGCACGTTCAAACGCCCGCGGTGCGCCATGCCGTAGATGATCTCGCGCACGCCCGCACTGCCGCCATGCTTGATGACGGCTTCCAATGCCGGGATCATCGATTCCCCGCCATCAAGGCCAAAGCGCTTGGTGCCGACATATTTGCGGCCCAAAAACTCCTCATACTGTTCGCCGCGGATCACAGCGGCGAGGATCGCCTTCTTGCCTTCGGGCGTGAACTGGATCGTCTCGCCCGGCTTTTCGAACTTGTCCTGCAGGAAACGGCGTTCCTCGGTGTCGGCAATGTGCATGTATTCAAGGCCGACCTTGCCACAATAGGTCGTGCGTAGCGCGCGGTGCAATTCGCCCACGGTGGTCCAGTGGAGGCCCAGCACGCCGCCGACATAGACCTGCTCAGCTTCCTTGCCCGCCAGCCCATGCCATTCGAGTGTCAGGTCCACCGGTCCTTCGCGGTTTGAAAGCCCCAGCGGATCAAGATCGGCCGCCATATGGCCGCGCACACGATAAAGCCGCACCAGCGTCATCGCCGAAATCGAAAGGCTGGCCGCCTTTTCGATTGCCGCCGGATCAAGCGCCTTGCCAGCGTCCTTCGCCGCTTGCTTGACGGCCAGCTTCATCGCGGTCGGATCGAGCGCGTCGGTGAGCGCTGCCTCGCTATCAGCAAGCGCATCAAGCCAGCGCCGCCGTTCCCACGAAGGGCCGGGCTGGGGGCCTTCCTGATCGCTCAAAGCCGGGAGGAAATCGTGCTGTTCATTACCCATAATGGTTCCCCTGGGGAGGAGGAAGGAGTGGCCCCTCGGTTAACGCCAAGGGGCCGGTAGTCGGAGGTTTACGCGTGTTCTTTGAGCAGTTCGGCGAGCGTTTCGCCAAGCAGGCTGGGCGAGGGGCTGACGCGGATGCCGGCGGCTTCCATCGCTGCAATCTTGTCTTCCGCGCCGCCTTGGCCGCCCGAAACAATCGCGCCAGCATGGCCCATGCGGCGGCCCGGAGGCGCGGTGCGCCCGGCGATGAAGCCGACCATCGGCTTTTTGCGGCCCTTGGCAGCTTCAGCCTTGATGAATTCAGCGGCTTCTTCTTCGGCCGAGCCGCCGATTTCGCCGATCATGATGATGCTTTCAGTTTCCGGATCATCCAAAAACAGGTCGAGCACGTCGATGAAGTTCGTGCCATTGACCGGATCGCCGCCAATGCCGACCGCGGTGGTCTGGCCAAGGCCGATCATCGTGGTCTGGTGCACGGCTTCATAGGTGAGCGTGCCCGAACGCGAGACCACGCCGACGCTGCCCTTCTTGAAGATGTTGGCGGGCATGATGCCGATCTTGCATTCATTGGGGGTGAGCACGCCGGGGCAGTTCGGGCCAATGAGGCGCGACTTGGAACCCTGCAATGCGCGCTTGGCACGCACCATGTCGAGCACTGGAATGCCTTCGGTGATGCAGATGATAAGCTCCATCTCGGCGTCAATGGCTTCGCAGATCGCGTCGGCGGCAAAGGGCGGCGGCACATAAATGCAGGTGGCGGTCGCGCCGGTCGCGGCCTTGGCTTCGCGCACGGTGTCGAACTGCGGCAGGCCGATATGGGTGGTGCCGCCCTTGCCCGGGGTCACGCCGCCAACCATCTGCGTCCCGTAATCGAGCGCGGCCTGCGTGTGGAAAGTGCCGGTGTTGCCGGTCATGCCTTGGGTGATGACCTTGGTGTCTTTGTTTACGAGGATGGACATTTTGTTTGCCTCAATCAAAAAGCCAGTTCGAGATTAACGTAAGAATTGAACCGACTGCTACAAATAGAAACCACGTTGGGAGGAACTGCCCGCCAAAATACTTGTGTCGGAGGTCAGCCGAGTTTTGGCGCATCAAAAGCCATAACCGTACGCTAACCAGCGGCCAAAGAAGCCTCACGGCCCATCGTCCCTTTCTCGACCGCACATAGGCAGGCTGATTGTAGGTGGGCTCCGAAGCGTCCTTCGCAACGAAGCCTTCCCCTGCAACGAGGTAAGCGATGGCCCATGACCAAAGCATCAAGCGAGCGAGCTATCCAGCGCCTTGCACGCGGTGAGCAGTTCCTTGACCGCATCGACGCTAACACCAAGGTTGGCGCGTTCTTCGTCGGAAAGTTCGATCTCGATCACATCCTCGCAGCCATCGGCGCCGATCACCGCAGGCACGCCGACATAAAGCCCATCAAGGCCATATTTGCCGTTTACCTCGACAGCGCAGGGCAGGATGCGCTTCTGGTCGCCAAGGTAAGCCTCGGCCATCGCAATCGCGGATGTTGCGGGCGCATAATAGGCCGAACCCGTGCCGAGCAGCGCAACGATCTCGCCGCCGCCGCCGCGGGTGCGCTTGACGATGGCATCGAGGCGCTCTTCCGAGATGCCCTTGATCTTGGCCATATCCTTCACCGGAATGCCATTAATTGTCGAATAGGACAGAACCGGAACCATCGTGTCGCCATGCCCGCCGAGCACGAAGGCGTTCACGTCCTTGACGCTGACGCCGAATTCCCAAGCGAGGAAAGTAGCAAAGCGCGCCGAATCCAGCACGCCCGCCATGCCGACGACCTTGTTCGCGGGCAGCCCTGAAAATTCGCGCAGCGCCCACACCATGGCATCCAGCGGGTTGGTAATGCAGATCACGAAAGCATCGGGGCAGTTGTTCTTAATGCCTTCACCCACCGCCTTCATGACCTTGAGGTTGATGCCGAGCAGGTCATCGCGGCTCATCCCGGGCTTGCGCGGCACGCCAGCAGTCACGATCACCACGTCGGCGCCTGCAATATCGGCGTAATCCGTCGAACCCTTGATGTTGGCATCAAAGCCTTCGATCGGGCCGCACTGCGCCAGATCGAGCGCCTTGCCCTGCGGCACGCCTTCGGCAATGTCGAACAGGACGATGTCGCCCATTTCCTTTTTGGCAGCGAGGTGAGCGAGTGTGCCGCCGATCATACCAGCGCCGATCAGGGCAATCTTCTTGCGAGCCATTGGTGAGACTTCCTTCCCAGAAAACTTGCGGGACGAAGCGGTGCAGATGCGAAAGCTGACCCATAGGTCAGACAGGCTGAGGCGCTGGCCTTATCGTCCCTTCAGGCCGAGTGCCTCTGTTCACAAGGCGGGTTAGGCCCCTGCGAGACGGATTGCAACCAGCAAAAACCGCTATTTCCGCAAAATATATGCAAATAGTTCGCAATATCAATAAGGGGTTGCGCGACAAGGTGGTAAGGCGCCACTACCCTCACTGGCGCAGCTTGCCTGTATCAATGATGAAGCACGATTGCCTGTAAAAGACGCTGGGAGCCTGCGACCTACAGACTCGCGTTCCGGCTTTCCCGCTCGCTCTGCCGAGCCAAGCCGCGATCAAGATAGCGTGTTAATCCCAGCCAATGCTCAAACCCTGCGCGGTCGCCCTTTTTCAGGGAATCATTGGCCGCTGCTTGCGCCGTATGCGCAGCCTTTAATCCATCGCGCGCAAAATGCCGCAGTGCCTCCACCAGCAGGGGATCAAAGGCGGCACTTTCAGGGGGAGCAGTGTTGTCATTGGCTGGCTGGCGACGCAGCCAGAATGTAAGAGACTTTCCGCGCAGCAACGCCGGAATGTAGCAGGCCGAGCCCACAGCAGGAGCGAAGCGGATCGACATGGGCTGGCTTGTTCTTCTCTCTTCGGTGTCGGACAAAACGTGGGGGCAAGAATGCCAACCCGGCGTTTGCGGGAGGTTCGCCAGTACACAACAGGGCCCTAAATGCGGGTTCCAAAAGAGGGTTTCGTCCCGCTTAACCTTTGCCTTCGAAAAGCTGCGGGGTGTGGTCTCTTCAATGGGCGAGCGCAGGATTGCCCGATTTGTCCGCCGCTGGGCTTGCTCGGGTCAGCGGCAAGGTGGCAGGGTCAGTTCTCCACTGGCCGACATTCGCGAATTCGGGGCGCACCGCGCCGGCTGTGCCAAAGGCCGCATTGCCGGTGTCTTCAGTTTTGGCAATCGCCCGGTCATTGGCTTTGTCCTCCGGCTTTGCGCTGCGTGCCGGAGGCTTGCGAAAGGCTGCATCGGCGGGCAGCGCGGCGAGGCTTGCTGAGGTGGGCTTGTCACCGGCGGCTTCATCGGCGTGCCCACTGCTGCTGGTGCGTCCGGTTACGCTCGGCTCAAATCCCGCATAGGCCATGCTGAATGCAGCCATCTCGCCGCCTGCTCCGCGATTGCGGTAAAAGCGATGCGCGCCGATTGTGCCGACATGGTCGAGGCTGCGCGCCCAGTAGGGGTTGACCCATAAGGTGTGGTAATGCGTTGCGTGGCCGATTGGGGCATAGACCTTGCCGGCCAATGCCTCGCTCGCGATGGCTTGCGCGCGCGCCCAGCTGGTTCCGCCTGCACGCCGCGCCAGAGAGCCATCGCAGGTGAAGGTGAACTGGCAGCCGGTGTTGCGCTCTGATCCCTGATAAACCACGCCGCACACGCTGGCCGGCCAGCTGGGATGGGCCACGCGGTTGAGCACCACTTGCGCGACCGCGCGCTGGCCGGCTTCGCTTTCATTGGCGGCTTCGTACCAGACGGCCTGCGCGAGGCAATCGAGCGCGCGGCTGTGGGCAAGGCCAGTGCCGGTGGAGAAAAACGGCTTGGCCGCAGGGCCGGTGTGGATGAATTCGCCCAGCTCCCGCCCGCCTTCTGCCCCTTTATCCCGCGGGTCGGCAGTTGGCAGCGCGATGAGCGCTTTTTCAGGGGGGGCATCAAGAAAAAAGAAAGCCGAGCCCGGAAAGCTCATCCCCGGCCGCTCGAAGGGGAGCGCCTGCGCTGCCGCCAGCGCCAGCGGATCGGGGGCGGGCGCAGCACGTTCAGGCACTGCGAACAGTCCAAAATCACCGGGCGCTGCCATGGCGGGCACAGTGATGATCGCAAGAAGCAGTGCGGCGCGTTTGCGCAGACTGAGCGGGGTCTGGGCGGAGAGGGAAGCAGACTTTGCCGGCGCTGCGGCGCCTTTAGAGGCGTTGCAAGCGAAATTCTGCAAAGCTGGCGTTGTTGTTGCAGTGCGCGTGCCGCGGATTGCAGGGATGGCAAAGGCGCCGCTTACGCTCTGACTGGCAGATGCTGCAAACTTGCGCCCGAGCATCCGGACTGCGGCCAAGATCGATGTGCGGGATTTGTCAACGGGCGCAGGCCGTTCTGCCAGCCAAGGCAAGGCACGCACGGGTTTGCCGGGCTCCGCCGGGGGCTGTTTGGCAGGCTTGGCCGGTTTGAGAATGCGCGCGCGGGTCATGGAAGCTTCCCGCCTAGAGCAGCCCGCACCTGCGTGCGAGGGCGCAAGGGGGCGTCGTCCCGAAAGGGCACAGCGTCGCGCCAAGGCTTAACGCAAGCAGAGCCCATTTTGCGCGCTTGCCCCTTGCCGCAGCCGTCCCTATCGCTGGCCCTTGCAATGGATGTCGCCGGGCGCAATTTTCTGACCATTAGGGCGCGGTGTTCGCGTGAGGGCCGGCTTGGGGGCGCAGCACTGGCAGCTGTGCTGGGGCTTGCTGCCTGCGTTGCGCCTGCGCCTGTTCCAGAGGCGGTTTCAAACAGCGCCGCGCGGCCCACCATTGTCAGCCTCAATCCCTGCCTTGATGCGATATTGGTCGAGATCGCCCCGCAAGAGCAGATCGTGGCGCTTTCCCATTACAGCCGTGATGCGGCTTCTTCCTCCTTGTCACCGCAGGCGCGCGCGCGCTTTGCCTTCACCGGGGGGACGGCCGAGGAAGTGCTCGCCGCAGCGCCCGATCTGGTGCTGGCCTCGACGTTTATGGATCCCGCAACGCGCGCCGCTTTTGAGCGGCTGGGTGTGCGCGTGGCGACGTTTGGCGCACCGGCCACGGTTGGAGACAGCATTGCGCAGGTGCGCGAAGTGGCGCGCATCACCGGTAACGAGGCAGCGGGCGAGCGCTTGGCGCGCGCCATGGCCGAGGCGGCTCGTCCGCAGGAGGGCTTAAGGCCGATTTCGACCTTGCTGTGGCAGCCGGGGCAGATTGTGCCGGGTGATGCGACGCTGATTGCGGATCTGTTGCGCCGTCAGGGCATGGCGAATTTCGCGGCGGCACGGGGCCTTGGCCAGTCCGATTATGTCAGCCTTGAAAGCGTCCTGGCCGCACCGCCGGAATTGCTGCTGGTGGCAGGCGACAGCGCCGGGCAAAGCCATCCGCTGCTGGCGGAACTTGCGGCGACACGGGTTGAGACTTTCTCGGGCAATCTTGTGAATTGCGGGGGGCCGGTGGTGATTGCAGCCAGCGCGCGTTTGCGGGCGATAAGGGCCGGGCTTGAATGAGGCCGGGCGTGAACAGGGCAAGCCTTGTCTTTGCTGCACTGCTGGCGGTGCTCGTCCCGCTTTCGCTGCTGGCTGGCCGGGTGTGGATCAACCCTTTTGATGTGGCTGCAAGCGGGCCCAACGCTGCGGTGATCCTGATGGAACTGCGCTTGCCGCGTGCGGTGCTTGCCGTGGTGATCGGAGCAGGGCTGGGGGCGGCAGGTGCGGCCATGCAGGGCTATTTGCGCAATCCGCTGGCTGATCCCGGACTGTTAGGTATTGCGCCCATGGCAGCGCTTGGCGCGGTAGCGAGTTTCTGGCTGGGCGCATGGTTGCCATTGCCCCTGCAATGGAGCCTTCCGATCATGGCGCTGGCAGGTGCGGGGCTCGGCATGGCCGGACTGGCGCTGATTGCCGGGCGCGGGGTCAGCGATGGTGCGGGCGCTGCAGGCAGCGGGCTGGCGCTGTTCACTCTGGCGGGGCTGATGATTGCGAGCCTTGCCGGCGCGCTCACCGCTCTGGCGATCACGCTTGCACCCAATGCCTTTGCGCTTTCGCAGATCGTGTTGTGGCTGAACGGCGCGCTCACCGATCGTTCCTGGGCCGAGGTGTGGCTCGCAGCGCCGCTGGTGGGGCTGGGGCTGGGCGTTCTGGCGCTGACCGGGCGCAGCCTTGATGCGCTGACCTTGGGGGAGGAAGCGGCGCGCTCGCTTGGGGTTGATCCTGTGCGGCTGCTGGCGCTGCTGGTGGCGGGCGTGGGATTGACTGTTGGCGCGAGTGTGGCGGTGGCCGGGATCATCGGCTTTGTCGGGCTGATCGTGCCGCATCTGGTGCGCCCTTTGACAGACCGGATGCCATCAAGCCTGATGCTCCCAAGCGCGCTGGCAGGAGCCTGTCTGGTGCTGGTCGCGGACAGCGCGGTACGGGTGCTGCCACTGGTGACGGAACTCAGGCTCGGCATCGCGCTGTCGCTGATCGGCGCGCCGTTTTTCCTCTGGCTGCTGCTGCGGCTGAGGCGGGGAGAGGTGTGATGCTGGCGGCCGAGGATCTCACTGTTACGCGTGCCCGCAAGGATGTGGTGCAGGGCCTGTCTGCACGCTTTCTCGAAGGCGAAATTACCGCCATTGTCGGACCCAATGGTGCGGGCAAATCGTCCTTGTTGCTGGCCTTGGCAGGGCTGCTGCAGGCGGCCATGGGCCGTGTTCTGTTGCAGGGGAACGCGCTCACCGAATTGTCGGTGCGCAAGCGCGCTCGGGCCATCGGCTATCTCCCCCAGACGCCGGATATTGCCTGGGATGTTGCAGCGGAGCGATTGGTTGCTTTGGGGCGGCTGCCTCATGGCGATGACGGGCGAGAAGCGGTTGAGGGCGCGATTGGCGCACTCGCTCTGGAGCCGCTGCGAAGGCGACCGATCAGCCAGCTTTCCGGGGGCGAGCGCGCTCGTGTGCTGCTGGCCCGCGTGTTGGCCGGTGAGCCGCGATGGGTGCTGGCTGACGAGCCGCTTGCAGCGCTAGATTTGGCGCATCAATTGAGCTTGATTGCCCACCTCAAGGCCTGCGCGCGCAGCGGGCAGGGTGTGGTGATTGTCCTGCACGATCTGGCCTTGGCGAGAAACCATGCTGATCGCGTGCTGGTGCTGAAGCACGGCCGACTGGTGGCCGATGGGCCGCCCGCAGAGGCGCTGAGTGAAGCGATCATTGCCGATGTCTGGGGGATTGCGGCGCAGTGGTTGGGCAAACCGGGCGCCGAAGCGCTGGCACCGCGCGCCTAAGCTTGCAATCAAAAAAAGCGCCGGGACACCATCCTTGCGGTATCGGGTCAGCCACAGGAGGCGTCCCGGCGCTGCGATCGTCTGGTTTGTCCGAACTGCGACCCTGCGGGGATCGGGCATCAACCAACGACGATGCCCGGCTGTCTCAGAAATCGAACGGGGGTGGGACTTGAGTTTTTCTAAAGGGTTATAATTTTTGCACATTAAAACATAAGTTTAAAACTTACTGTTTGTTGCGCCTTATGCGCAAAGCGCTGCCAACGCCCGATCTTGGTTGCTGGATATGCGGCCTAATTCGGGGTATCAGGCGAAGCGCAGCGGCTGCGATCGCCCCCCTCGCAGGCTGCAACATCTGCGCGCCATTGTTCCATAGCTGCGGCATGTTCGCGTTCAAGCCGTTCGATTTCGGCGCGGTGTTCGGCCTCTTGCCGCGCGATGGTTGCCTCGCGCTCGCGCTTGGCCTGTTCAAAGGCGTCTTGCGCGGCTTTGTTGTCGGCCAGTTGCCGCGCTGCAAATTCCGCCTGTTCGCGGTTGAGTTTCTCGCGCTTGGCGAGTTCTGCCGCGGCCTGTTCGGCGGTCACGCGCTGTGACGCACCGGTATCAGGATCGCTTTGTACTTGCGTTTCATCAACCGCAGGACGCGCGGCTAGCGAGGCGGGCGGTTCAAAGCGTTCAGTTCCCTGGCCTGCTTGTCCGTCCTGCCCAGTTGCCGGGAAGGTCATCCCTGCGATTACCGCCACCAGGGGCCAGATCCGTTTAAGTCTTGTCATTTGCATTCTCCCGATCCTTGGTCGCCCCCGTCTCGAATGTGCCGCGCAATCAACCTGCGCGCAACCCATTTGCAGCCGATGCGTTAAGAGCCGTTGGCAAGCCGCTGGCAGGCCTTGCACCGCCCGAACAAATCTGGAACACGCCTCTCATGAGTCTCACCAAAATCAGCGTGCGTGGCGCGCGCGAGCATAACCTTAAAGGCATCGACATTGATCTGCCGCGCGATGCGCTGATCGTGGTCACGGGGCTTTCGGGCAGCGGCAAATCTTCGTTGGCCTTCGACACCATCTATGCCGAGGGGCAGCGGCGCTATGTCGAGAGCCTGTCGGCCTATGCGCGCCAGTTCCTTGAGATGATGCAGAAGCCCGATGTCGAGCATATCGACGGGCTTTCGCCGGCGATTTCGATTGAGCAGAAGACGACGAGCCGCAACCCGCGCTCAACCGTGGCAACCGTCACCGAGATTTACGACTATATGCGCCTGTTGTGGGCGCGCGTCGGCGTGCCTTATTCGCCCACTACCGGAGAGCCGATTTCCGCCCAGACCGTCAGCCAGATGGTCGACCGGGTGATGGCCTTGCCTGAAGGCACGCGGGCCTATCTGCTGGCGCCTGTTGTGCGCGGGCGTAAGGGCGAATACAGGAAGGAGCTGGCCGAATGGCAGCGTGCTGGCTTCACCCGCGTGCGGATCGATGGCGAGATGTATGCGATCGAGGATGCGCCTGCGCTCGACAAGAAATTCAAGCACGACATCGAAGTGGTGGTGGATCGCATCGCGGTGAAAGAGGGCTTGCAAACGCGGCTGGCCGAGAGTTTTGAAACGGCGCTGAAGCTGGCCGAGGGGCTCGCCTATGTCGATCTGGCGGACGGTGTCGTGCCGGGGCGTGAAGGCGAGGCGCAAGGGGCAGGGGCGATGAAAGGCGCAGGCCTGCCCGCCAACCGCATCGTCTTTTCGGAAAAATTCGCCTGTCCGGTGAGCGGTTTCACCATCGAGGAAATCGAACCGCGCCTGTTCTCCTTCAACGCCCCGCAAGGCGCGTGCGCGGCCTGCGACGGGATCGGCGAGAAGATGCTGTTCGATCCGCAATTGGTGGTGCCGAACGAGGCGTTGAGCCTCAAACAGGGCGCGGTGGTGCCTTGGGCGAAATCGAACCCGCCGTCGCCCTATTATATGCAGGTTTTGGCTTCGCTGGCCAAAGCTTACGGCTTTGATCTCACCACCCCGTGGAAGGACTTGGAGCCCGATCAGAAGCTCATCATCCTTTACGGGACAGGCGGGATGCCGGTTCCGCTCACCTTCAAGGATGGCCGCCGCGAATATACGGTGAACAAGGCGTTCGAAGGCGTAATTGGTAACCTCAATCGCCGCATGATGCAGACCGAGAGCGCGTGGATGCAGGAGGAGCTGGCGAAATACCAGACCGCGCAGCCCTGCGAAGTGTGCGGCGGCAAGCGCCTCAATGAAAAGGCGCTGAGCGTGAAGGTCGCAGGCGTCGATATTGCAACGCCCGTGGCGATGAGCGTGGCCGATGCGAAAGCGTGGTTTCTGGCGCTCGATGAAAAGCTCACCCCGCAGCAATCGCAGATCGCCAAGGCCATTCTGAAAGAGATCAACGAGCGGCTGGGCTTCCTTGATAATGTCGGCCTTGATTACCTCAACCTCGATCGCACCAGCGGCACGCTGTCAGGCGGGGAGAGCCAGCGCATCCGGCTCGCGAGCCAGATCGGCAGCGGGCTTTCGGGCGTGCTCTATGTGCTGGATGAGCCCAGTATTGGCCTCCACCAGCGCGATAATGACCGGCTGCTGGAAACGCTCAAACGCCTGCGCGATCTCGGCAACACGGTCATTGTAGTCGAGCATGATGAAGACGCCATCCGCACCGCTGATCACATCGTTGATCTGGGGCCGGGCGCGGGCGTGCATGGCGGCGAGGTGGTGGCGCAAGGGACGCTCAAGCAGATCCTCAAGGCCAAAGGCAGCCTCACCGCCGATTACCTCACCGGCAAGCGCCGCATCGAAGTGCCCGCCAAGCGCCGCAAGGGCAATGGCAAGCATATCGTGGTGAAGAACGCGCGGGCCAACAACTTGAAAGGCGTCACCGCCAAAATCCCGCTCGGCACTTTCACCTGCATCACCGGCGTCTCGGGGAGCGGCAAGTCCAGCCTCACCATCGACACCCTGCAAGCAGGCGCGGCGCGGGTGCTGAACGGCGCGCGGGTGATCGCGGGCGCGCATGACGAAATCACCGGCCTCCAGCACTGCGACAAGGTGATCGAGATCGATCAATCCCCCATCGGCCGCACCCCGCGATCAAACCCCGCCACCTATACCGGCGCCTTCACCCAGATCCGCGACTGGTTTGCCGGCCTCCCCGAAAGCCAAGCGCGCGGGTACAAGCCGGGGCGCTTCTCCTTCAACGTCAAGGGCGGCCGCTGCGAGGCGTGCCAGGGCGACGGCCTCATCAAGATCGAGATGCACTTCCTCCCCGATGTCTATGTGACGTGCGAGCAATGCGGCGGCAAACGCTACAACCGCGAGACGCTGGAGGTGAAATTCAAAGGCCATTCGATTGCCGACGTGCTCGACATGACGATTGAGGATGCGGAGGAATTCTTCAAGGCTGTGCCCCCGATCCGCGAGAAGATGCGGATGCTGAACGAGGTGGGGCTGGGCTATGTCAAGGTCGGCCAGCAGGCAACGACGCTGTCGGGCGGCGAGGCGCAGCGGGTGAAGCTCGCCAAGGAGCTGGCGCGGCGTTCAACCGGGCAAACGCTCTATATCCTCGATGAGCCGACGACGGGCCTGCATTTCGAGGATGTGAGGAAGCTCTTGGAAGTGCTGCACCGGCTGGTGGAGGGCGGCAATTCGGTGGTGGTGATCGAACACAACCTCGATGTGATCAAGACCGCCGACTGGATTATTGATCTCGGCCCGGAAGGCGGCGTGCGCGGCGGGGAGATCGTGGCGGTGGGCACACCGGAGCAAGTGGCGAAGGAGCCGCGCTCATTTACCGGGCGGTATTTGGCGCCGCTGCTGGCGAAGTGACCCAATCCCCCCTCCCGCCTGCGGGAGAGGGTGGGGGTGGGCCCGGCGCTTACAACCCGAAGCGGTAGCCGTAGGCGAGGCCGAGGGCGAATTGATTACGCTGCCCGCGCTCCTGAATGAGCGAGCTTTGGGTGACGACATCGCCGAGCCGGTCGTAGCTGGTGAACAGGGTCAGCGCGCCGTCGCGGCCAAAGCGGCCCAAGGGCTTGGTCAGCGTGGCGTTGACCCCGGCGCTCACCAGCCCGCTGCCGGTGCGCGATAGGGCAAGGCCGGTGTTGGCGGATTGCAGGGCGTTGACGCCGAAATAGGTGTTGGTGAAATCGCTGCTCGCCCAGGTGGCGCGTACGCCGGCGCTGTACAGGAGGCTGCGATCACGCTTCATGCCGTTCCATGACAGGTTGGTGTTGGCGACCACGCCTTCGTGCCCGCCGGTCCCTTGCAACACCTCGGCACGAGCGCGCAGTTGGTTGTTCACAAAGCCCTTCTGGACAAAGCCGCCGAATTCAACCGCGAGATCAACGTCGCCCATGCCTTGCAATGCGTCCGATCCGCCGGTGACGAGGAAGGGCGAGCCGCCATTGTCCTCGTTGCGGCCAAAGCGCAGCTTGGCAAGCGGGCCGATCTTCCAATCATTGCGGTTGATCGCGTTCCAGCCTAGCCCATCGGGGACGGAGAAGAAGATGTCGTCTTTGTAATTCACCCGGATGTCGGGGAAGATCGAGAGCGCGTAGTCGGTCGAACCCTGCCATACTGGCGAGAGCACCGGAGCAAAGCCGATCGTCACCATAACATCAGCCTGTTTCGGCGGCGCCTGACGCTGGCCTTCGATGGTGGTGGGAACGCCGGGCGCGGGGCCTTGCTGGGCAAGGGCAGGGGCGGCGGCAAAGGCAAGCGTTGCAAGCAAGAGATAGCGCATGATGGGGCTCTCTGAGTAGGGGGTGGATGCCTTGGGGGAAAGCTCAGGCTGGGCGCATAATGGGAAACCGTCCTGTCGCCAAGACCTTGTGCGCAAATGTCAGAGGGTCTTCGGTGCGGGTCGTGTGCGGCGCTCTGCGAGAGTGACAAGCGCAAAGGCGGCTGTGCCGCTTGCTAGCATCCCTAAGAACGCGCCATCCAGCGCCAGCCACCAGTCGCACACCATCAGCACTGCAATTTGCACCATAATCGCCGTCATCGCCGCACGGCCTGATTGCGATATCCCCGCAAGACCTGCGATCATCGGCAGGGCGAGTACAGCGGCGATGGCGCTGGCATCCAGCACCAGATTGCGCAGGCTCTCGCCCTGTGCGGCGACGATGGCGGCCACTGCTGCTGCCATGATGGTCGCAAGGCGCGCTGCGCGCAGCATGGCCTTGGGTGAGGCGCCGGGGGCGAGGCGGCGATAGCCGCTCTCGGTGACCACTCCGGATACCGCCAGCAATGCGGAATCGACCGAGGACAGGATTGCCGAAATCAAGGCTCCGGTGAAGATGATATAGAGCCAAGGCGGGAACAGCGCTTCAGCCAAACTCGGCAGGAACGCCTCCCCCTCGCCAAAGCTGATGCCGAGCATCGGGGCAAGGGCGGGTGCGAACAGGCCAAAGCTTACCGGGATCAGACCGACCACGAGGTAAATCATGCCTCCTGCCAGCGCGCCCGTGCGAGCGACTTCGGGCGAGCGCGCGCCCAATGTGCGGGCAAGCGCTTCCTGACTTACCATCGTGCCGATGATCGGGATCAGCCAAAGCTCCAGCCCCTCGCTCCAGCTTTCGCCTGCAACCGTGAAGCTGACGCTGCGAGGGGCAGCGGCGAGCATTGCGGGCACGCCGCCAAAGGCAGCGACCATCAGGCCAAGCAGAATGCAGATACCAAGGATCATGATCGCACCTTGGACGATATCGGTCCAGACATCGCCCGCCAGCCCGCCAAACAAGGTATAGGTCATAACCAGCAAAGTGGCTGCGACCAGTGCGGTGGAAAAGTCGAGTGGCGAGGCGCTGGCCAGAATGGTGGCGAAGGCGAACAATTGCGCTGCCGACCAGGTGGTGGCTGACAGCGCGATCACCACTGCCGCGAGGCCTTCGGTGCCCGTGCCGAACCGCGCGCGCAGAAAATCCGCGATGGTGATGTGCCCTCCTGCGCGCAAGCGGCGGGCGAAATAGAAGCCGATGGCGAAGATGCCGATGGCGTAGGCAAAGGGCTCGGCGCGGGCGCCTGCAAGGCCATCGCGCGCGACATCGCCTGAGGTTGCGATGAGGCTTTCCGAAGCAAACCATGTGGCGAAAACCGACATGGCAACCGCGAAGGTTCCCAGCTTTCGTCCGGCGACGAGGTAATCGGCATCGGATTTGGCCCCGCGCCCGGCCCATGCGGCCAGCATCACCTGTGCTGCGACATAGGCAAGGATAAGCCAGAACGTCAAAGCCGCGCGCCCCCGGTTCAAGACCATCGTGCTATGCCGCCACGGCAAGCACGGATCACAGGCGCGCTACCTAATGGGGAAAGGCCGCGGAGCAAGCCCCGAGGCAGATTTCCAAGGTCAGCCCTCGATTACTTCGAGTTCAACCGGTGCATGGCCGCGTGCGATCAACCCGAGTTCCTCGGCCGCCGCGCGGCTTACATCGATGACGCGACCGGCAGTGAAGGGGCCGCGATCATTGACGCGCACCGTCACGCTTTTGCCGTTGGCAGGGTTGGTGACGCGCACCAGACTTCCGAAAGGAAGCGAGCGATGCGCCGCAGTCAGTTCACCAGCGCGGTAACGCTCGCCGCTTGCCGTGGGGCGACCTTCGAACTTGGAGGCGTAATAGGAGGCGGTGCCGCCATCAATCGGTCGGGTTGCAGGCTGCGAGGGCCCCGCGCTATCAAAGCCGGGGTCGGCCGTGAAGGGCAGAAAGCTCTCCGCAGCACTGTCATCCGCGCCAGCCGAAGCGCTAAGCCCAGCGAGCGGCAGGCACGCCGCACCTGCTGCAAAAGCGGCCCGACGCGCAAGGCGCACGAGGTATGGCAAGGTCAAGAAGGCTGCGGACATGGTGGGCTGCCCATGATAGCCCGGTTCTTGAAAGGCAAATCCGTCCCGCAGATCATCGACAAGAGCCTGCAACTGGGCTTTCAGGCGTGGCAAAAATGCGGCGAAATGAGTGTGGCCGGTGCCTGCAAGGGCGGGTGGCGTTGCGTGAATGGTGGAGAGGAGGGGAGCGAGTCGCCCGAAATGCCTGCCAACCGCCCGACCGGGAGCGTTGCAGTGAGCAAAAACAAATGGGGCCGGCATTGCTGCCGACCCCACTCTCACCGACGCGTGGGCGTCCATTTTGTGGCGCTGCTTACGTCAAGCCGTTCGCCCTCACCACGGTCCGGACACGCTTGGCGTTCCGATGTCTAACCCCGGCGTGCAATCCCTTGCGGGTATGCACCTGATCCGGGCCTCGTCACCGGCGCTCGCACCGGCATCCGGCGTCTGCTTTCGCTTCGCAGCGTTTGGACACCAAGCCGAAGCCCTTGCCCATCGCCAACACAGCGTCCGCTTGGCCGAGACCGCTTGCCTATGGCGGTTGGTGGTTTGGGCAGATTTCCGGCCTAAGCCTTCGCCTGCTTCATCCTCCAACCAGGCTTGCAGCCTGTCCGGTAACACAGCTTCACGCTCTTCCCAGTGGTCAGCTTGCATTTGGCCAAGGCCTCCTGCATGCCGTCTTTCGAAGCGCGCGGGGACAGGTGTCACCGCCATCTCAAAGACCAAAAACGCTGTTGTATCAGGGCCTTGCGGCCTTTCGTTCCAGTGTCATTGTGTCTCGAAGACATGTTGAAGGTGCGCTTCAACCGGCGATCTGGCAAGCATCCGAGAGGCGAGTTATCCACTTTCGCCCAGTTTGCCTGTGGACGAGAGTGGATAAGTCAACGCCTCGTCGCATTTGTCATGAAGCTGCGCGCGAAGCGGCTAGCAAAGGGCCGCGGCGTCCCCTTTTGCGAGAAGCGCGCCGCCTGAAACCGCTTTGCGACTCGGCTCAGGCGTCGCGATTGCGGCGGGCTAGCAGGCGCAGGCGCAGCCCGTTCAGCTTGATAAAGCCTTCGGCGTCCTTCTGATCGTAAGCGCCCGCATCATCTTCAAAGGTCACATGGGCCTCGGAATAGAGCGAATAGGGCGATTTGCGGCCCACCACACTGGCCAGCCCCTTGTAGAGCTTGAGGCGGACCGTGCCGGTCACCTTCTGCTGGCTCAGATCAATCGCTGCCTGCAGCATCTCGCGCTCAGGCGCAAACCAGAAGCCGTTATAGATCAGCTCGGCATAGCGCGGCATCAACTCATCCTTGAGATGCGCCGCGCCGCGATCGAGCGTGATCTGTTCAATGCCGCGGTGGGCGCGGGCGTAAATCTCGCCGCCCGGGGTTTCATACATCCCGCGCGATTTCATGCCCACAAAGCGGTTTTCGACCAGATCAAGCCGGCCAATGCCGTGCTTGCGCCCCAGATCATTGAGGGCGGTCAGAAGCGTGGCCGGCGACATGGCCTCGCCGTTCAAGGCCACCCCGTCGCCTTGCTCAAAATCAATGGTGATATATTCGGGCGTATCGGGCGCGTCTTCGGGATTGACGGTGCGCGAATAGACATAGTCCGGAGTTTCTTCCCACGGATCTTCGAGCACCTTGCCTTCGGATGAAGTGTGCAAGAGGTTCGCGTCGGTTGAAAACGGGCTTTCGCCGCGCTTGTCGCGGGGCACATCAATCTGGTGGGCTTCGGCCCATGCGATGAGCGCGGTGCGGCTGGTCAGATCCCATTCGCGCCATGGAGCGATTACCTTGATGTCCGGGTCAAGCGCATAGGCGCTGAGTTCAAAGCGCACCTGATCATTGCCCTTGCCGGTCGCGCCGTGAGCAATCGCATCGGCGCCGGTTTCATGCGCGATTTCCACCAGACGCTTGGAAATCAGCGGGCGCGCAATCGAGGTGCCGAGCAGATAGTCGCCTTCGTACCGGGCATTGGCGCGCATCATCGGGAAGACAAAATCGCGCACGAATTCTTCGCGCAGGTCTTCGATGAAGATATTGGCATCGGGAATGCCCATGGCGCGGGCCTTGGCGCGGGCGGGTTCGATTTCCTCGCCTTGTCCGAGATCCGCGGTGAACGTCACCACTTCAAGCCCGCGCTCTGCGCTCAGCCACTTCGCGATCACGCTGGTATCGAGACCGCCCGAATAGGCGAGGACGACTTTCTTGATGTCGGACATGGTGCGCTAAGATCCTTGATCTGACGGGACAGCGGCCGGGCCGCGTCGTGAACGCAGCGCCCCTAACAGCGCGCAACCCACGGCGCAATGCAAGGAGCGGGCAGAAGCCGTGTCTGCGATGTAATATATTATAGTATCACGATAATTTATGAGACGCAGGCGCCGCGACATGCTAGTGGGTTTGCGGGATCGTTACTATCGGAGGGCCGCGCCCATGACACGATTCCTCGTTTCCCTTGCTGCTGCATCGCTTGTGGCAGGCCCGCTGGCCGCCCATGAGGTGATTCACGCAGGCCATGAAACCCACGCCCACGGCGCCGCTTGCGGCCACACCGCGATCGATCACAGCGGGCATGTTGATTACCTGCATGACGGGCATCTCCACCACGGGCATGATGGCCATGTCGATGAACATGCGCTGGAAGTGTCCGCAGCCAATCCAGCGGCTGAAGAATTGGTGATGCGCGTTACCAGCGATGATCACGCCCACGGCCACGATGGCGAGGAGCACGAAATGGTGCAGCACGGCAGCCACATGGATTATGTCCACGATGGGCGCTTGCACCATCTCCGCGGCGATCACACCGACGATCACGGCGCGGTGAGAGTGCTGGCCGCCACATAGCGCGCAGGCGCGCGCCGCTCAGTTTGCGAGCAGGCGCGCTTCCTCGGCTGCCATGTAATCGCGCGTGATCGGCACGGCGTGCCGGCTGCGGATATACTGGATCTGGTAATTGCACATGCTCGAATATTCGAACACCGTCGCAGCGCCTGCGAGATAGAAGGTCCACATCCGGTAAAAGCGTTCATCATGCAGCGCGATGATCGCCTCGCGGTTGGCCTCGCAATTGGCATACCATGCGCGCAGCGTGTGGCCATAGTGGAGCCGCAGATTTTCTATGTCGCTGGCGATCAGGCGATATTTTTCGGACGCTGCGAGGGTTTCGGACAGCGCCGGGATATAGCCACCGGGGAAGATATATTTGCGTGTGAAGGCATCGGTCAGCCCTGGCTCGCCCAGCCGTCCGATGGTGTGCAGCAGCATCACGCCATCATCGGCAAGGATGTTAGCACAGGCCTTGAAGAAGGTTTCGAACTGGGCCTTTCCGACATGCTCGAACATCCCCACCGAGACGATCCGGTCAAACCGGCGACCGGCAGAGGCGAAATCGCGGTAATCGACAAGCTCGATTGCAATCCGGTCGGAAAGCCCGGCGGCGGCGACTTTCTCCCGGGCAAGGGCGGCTTGTTCCTCTGATAAGGTGATGCCGGTAACGCGCACATCGTAATGGCGCGCAAGATAGATCGCCATGCCGCCCCAGCCGCAGCCGATATCGAGCACTGTGTTGCCGGGCTTGATCGCGAGTTTGGCAGCAATATGCGCCAGCTTGGCGGTCTGCGCCTCGCCAAGGGTCATATCCTCACGCGGCCAATAGGCGCAGGAATATTGCCAGTGCTCTGGGTCCAGCATCATCTCATAGAGCGCGTTGCCGATGTCATAGTGATGCGCGACGTTCTTTTTCGATGCGATTGCCGAATTGATCTGTTCGGCGGCAAAGGCGGCACGGTTCAACAGGCCGTTCCAGAGGCTTGGCGGGTCGATCTCACCGCCCTGATCCCATGGCGAATTGGCGCGCAGCAGGGTGACAAGGCCCATGATGTCGCCTTCCTCGACAATCAGGCGGCCATCCATGAAAGCTTCTGCCGCGCCAAGGCGCGGGTCCATGATGATGTCGCGCGGCACCTGGTCATCGGAGAGACGCACAACGATGTCGGGAAAGCCTTCTGCCGCCTGGCCGTAAGTCACTGCGCTGCCATCGGCAAAGACGACGCCAAGCCGGCCCTGACGCACACCGCGCGAGAGAAATCGATCAAGAAGCTGCTTGCTCATGGGGGTCCCTTGTTGTTTCCGCTGCTGTCGTGAGGGATTAGCGGCCCGATACTCATTGACAAGGCGCAGCGGATATTATGCCCACCTGTCAGATCCCGGCGTACCATTGATATCCGGCAAGATCTTCCCAGAACCCGCCTTTGCCCTTGCCGATATCATCAAGGGTTGCGACCGCTTCGATGGCGGTAAGGTATTTGGCGTGCTTGTATCCCAGATGTCGCTCAATCCGCATACGCAGGGGCGCGCCATTCTTTTCGGGCAGGGCTGCGCCGTTCAATTCGTGGGCGATGATGGTTTGGGGATGATAGGCATCAACCAGATCGATGCTTTCGTAATAAGGCCGCCCGTAAAGCGTATCGGCGCAGCGAAAGACGATGAAATTTGCCTCAGGCCGCAGCTGTGCGCGATCCAGCAGCGTTCCCAGCTGAGGGCCGCGCCACTCAGCAATTGCGCTCCAGCCTTCTACGCAGTCATGGCGCGTGATCTGGCTGCGCTGGGGCAGGGCGCGGATGTCATCGATTGAGAGACTGAGCGGTTCAGCCACCAAACCGGTGACTTGCAACTGCCAGTCGGCAAAACCATTGGCGAGTTGTTCGCGATAAAAGTCGCTGTCAACGGTGAGCGATCCATTGCCGCGCATATCGGAGGAGCGTTGATCGGGCCGGTATTCAGGCGCAAGGCGTTCCCGGCCGGCCAGCAGGCGATGGGCGGCGCGGTGCCAGTCCTCGGCGGTGCGGAACACGTCTTGCGCGGTCTTGGTCTTGTGCAGATCGCTGCATGCGCCTGCGCCAAGCGCCGTGAGGCCCGCCAGAACCCCGCGCCGGTTAACTCCGCTCATGCGCCTGTCTCCTCGCGCCGGCCGCCATGCACCATCGCGCCAATCAGCCGCACCGGGCCCGAAACCAGTGTCAGGGCAACATGGCCGACCACAAAGCCGACCAGCGCCCAGGTGGTGATGAAATGGATCGAACGCGCGCTTTGCCGCCCGCCCAACACATCAACCAGCCACGGGGCGAAGGGCTCGAACCCCGGGCTCATCGCAAGGCCGGTTGCGACCATCAAGGGCAGCACAAGCGCAAATAGCGCGCCGTAAGCGAGTTTTTGCAAGGGATTGTACGGCATACCGGCTGTGCCCTTTTGGGCAAGCGCCGCGCGCCATGCGCCAAAGGTCCAATCGCGCGCAGATGTCGCCAGATCGCGGCGGAAATGGCCATTTGCCACCATCGCCAGCCAGATCGCGAGCAGGCCAAAGGCGAATACCAGCGCGGCGGTGTTGTGCCAATCGCGCGCGGCGGCGAGGTTGTAGCGGGCAGGCAAAGTAATCCACCCCGGAAAGCGCATCACATGGAGCCAAGCGTCTGCCGGGTCAAAGCCGTAATTGCCCCAGTAAAGTCGCCGGTGCGCGTTCGAAATCGTCAGGCCCGACATGAACAGCACCACCAGCGCACCAGCATTCACCCAGTGCCACAGCCGGGTCGAGAGCGCGTGGCGCTTCACGCGCCCGCCTGTTCGCGCGCCAGCCAGATGACATCGCGCGGTTGGTCAAGCAGGTGCTGGCCGCTGTCGATGAACAGGCTTTGCCCGCTCTTCATCACGCCGGAGGCGAGGAACAGCGCCGCCTCAACAATTTCTTCCGCCCTAGTTTTGCGGCCCAGCAGATTGAGGCGATGAGAGATTTCGGTCTCCTCCTCGCTTTGATCGTGGCTGGCAAGGATCGCACCCGGCGCAATGCCATAGACACGCGCTTTGGGATCGTGGCCAAACCCCTTGGCAAGCATCGCAATGGTCGAGGCAAGCGCGTGCTTCGACATCGTGTAGCTGAAGAAGTCGGGGTTGGGGTTTTCCAGCTTCATGTCGGTGATCTGGATTACCACCTTGTGCGCGCTGCTGCGGGCCTGTGCTAGAAAGCCTTGCGCCATGCGCGCGGGCGAGAGAGCATTCACCTGCATCGCTTCGTGATAGGTGGCCGGATCCAACCTAGTGACACTGTCATAATCGAACACCGAAGCTGAATTGATGAGGCAGCGCCAGTCCGGCAGGCGCGCGGCGAGATCCGCGATCATCCGGGCAGCGGCCGCATCATCCGTCAGATCGCAGGCAATCGTCTCGGCGCTGGGCAATGTGGCAGCCAATGCATCCGCTTCGGTTGAGGAGTTGCGATAGTGAATGACGCAATGCCACCCGGCAGCGGCAAAGCCGCGCACCAGCGCCGCGCCAATCCGGGTCGCACCGCCTGTCACCAGCACGGCAGGTCGGCTCATGCGCGCACCTCAAAGCAGAATCTGTTCATGCGGAAAGGGCTCTAACAAAGCCCTTAGGGCGCGGCAATCAGCTTGGCGTTATACAGATCGGGTCGGAGCGCTGCGGCATGGGGAGGGCCGCAGCGCCCCGGCACCATCAGCGGCAGCGGATCCCGCCGCGATCAATTTCCCGGCCAAGCAGGCCGCCGCCCACTGCACCAAGCACCGTGCCCAGTGCGCGGTCGCCTTCGGTGTCAATCGCGCGGCCGAGCAGTGCGCCTGCACCTGCGCCAATGATCAAGCCGGTCGTGCCATTGTCACGGCGGCAGCGCCAGCGACCATCATCGCCGCGCCACACCCGATCATTGCGGCCCAGACGGCGCGGCTCAAGATAGCGCCCGCGGTCGTCATAGATGCGGTGACGTTTGCCCTTGCCGCGGCGGTGTTCAGCAACCTCAATGACTGGCAGCGAGGCAGCGGGCTCTGCGGCAAAGCCGAAAGGCGTGGTCAGCGAAGCGAGCGGCGCACGCGGCAGTTCAGCAGCCTGTGCAGGCACGGCAATGGCCAGCATCGGTGCGGCAACGGCAAGAAGCGAAAAGGTCTTCATCGATCTATCCCTTGTTGTGTTCTCGTGAGGGAGAACACGCGCCAATTTATTCATCTTGACCGAACGCTGGATGAACGGAATGTCGCACAAGTGTCAGCTGCGGTGAGCCGTTTGGGCACTGCGATGAGATGTTATGACGCGGCTTTGGCAGCGGCGCGGACGCGCATTTCGGCGCTTAAGGCGGGCAGTGCAGCCAGCTGTTCCAGTTCTTGGCGGCTTGCCTTGCCAGCGTGCAGTGCCAGGAATGCGCGCGCCACATTCCAAGCCGGATCGCCGAGGTCGATTCGCTCCAGACTGTCACCAGCGGCCACATCGCCGGGCTCGATCACCCGGAAATACCACCCGCAGCGCGCACTTTTGACGATCTTGGCCACCATGCCGGACTGGCCAAAGCGATGCTCGATCTTCCAGCAGGGCTTGCGCGGCTGGCTGATTTCGATGAGCGCGCTGCCAAGGCGAAAGCGGTCACCGATGTGGACATCGCTTTCGGTGAGGCCGCTGATGGCGAGGTTCGATCCGAAAGCGCCCGGCTCGCGCAGCAAATCATGCGCGCCGATCTGGGTTTCCCACCAGGCATGGTGATCCAGCGGATAAAGATGCACCGCCATGTCCGGTCCGCCGTGGTGGCGGCGGTCGGCCTGTTCATCAGGGGCAAGACCGTGAGGCAGCACCTGCACGGTTTCATTGCGCGGATATTTGGCAATCGCGCTCAATTCCGCGCCGTTAAAGGGCCGCGCTGTGCCAGTGCAGACGGCTGCGATGGTGCGGGTGAGAGGTTCGGGCATCAAGCCGAGGCAGCAGTGGCGGCGGCTTCGGCGGCCTCTCGGTCGCGCTGGGCGCGGGATTTCTTCTCCGCTGCCGTTTTCAGCTGGCCGCAAGCGGCATCAATATCGCGGCCACGAGGCGTGCGCACCGGCGCGGAAAAACCGCCTTGAAACACGATATCGGAAAAGGCCCGGATGCGTTCGGGGCTGGAGGTTTCATAGCCTGCGCCCGGCCAGGGGTTGAACGGGATCAGATTGACCTTGGCGGGCAGGTTATAGGCTTTCAGCAGCCGCACCAGCTCGCGCGCGTCTTCATCGGAATCGTTCTTGTCCTTGATCATCACATATTCAAACGTGATGCGCCGCGCGTTGGAAGCGCCCGGATAATCGGCGCAGGCCTGCAGCAGCTCTTCGATGCCGTATTTCTTGTTGAGCGGCACAAGCTCGTCGCGCACCTCCTTGCGCACACCGTGCAAGGACACCGCAAGGTTCACCCCGATTTCCTCGCCGCAGCGCTCCATCATCGGGATCACGCCGCTGGTCGAAAGGGTGATCCGGCGTTTGGACAGGGCGAGGCCATCGCCGTCCATCACCAGCGTGAGCGCGTCCTTCACATGATCGAAGTTATACAGCGGCTCGCCCATGCCCATCATCACGATGTTGGTGAGCAGGCGTCCATCCGCGGTGTAGTGGCCCGCCTCGTCATCCTCGTCGATTGCGTCAGCGTCACTCGCCATCGAGCCCTTGGGCCATTCGCCCAGCGCATCGCGCGCGAGCATGACTTGGCCGACAATCTCTCCCGGCGTGAGGTTCCTCACCAGCCGCATCGTGCCGGTGTGGCAGAACGAACAGGTCAGCGTGCAGCCCACCTGGCTGGAAACGCACAAAGTCCCGCGCGCTTCATCGGGGATGAACACCATTTCGAAATCATGGCCATCAGCCGTGCGCAGCAACCATTTGCGCGTGCCATCAACCGAATGCTGGGCTTCGACCACTTGCGGGCGGCCAATCACGAACCGCTCGGAAAGCCACGGGCGCATCGTCTTGGCGATGTCAGTCATCGCGTCAAAATCAGTGACGCCGCGATGATAGAGCCAGTGGAACACCTGCTTGGCGCGCAGTTTGGCTTGGCGCGCGTCCAATCCGGCTTCCTCGAACAATTCGCGGATGCGCGGGCGGGGCAGACCGATCAGGTCGATACGGCCATCTGCGCGCGGCGTGATGTCACGCGCGGCGGGGACCGGATCAACAAGGCCCGGGATTGGCATGAGAGCGGTGTCTGACATGATCGGCGGCCCTATAGCGATTGTGCCGCGACTTGGCGAGTCAGGACGTGCGCGCGGCACATCCGACACTGGCGGCATCCATTGCTGTGGCAACGCCCGAGAGCGCATAGCGATCGGTGAAGGCGCCATTGGCCGATCGCGCGCTGACGCTCATGGTGCTGGCTGAACGCAGAGCGGCGACAATGCTTGCGTCCATCTGCGCATTCGCACCCCACGCGTTGCGGCCTTTTGCAAGAAGCGTGAAGTTCTTGGTCCCGATCCGCAGATTGACCCGCGCGCCGTCAGCGACCTCGCGGCTCAGCACAAGGTGCACTTGTCCGCGCAGGCGTTTGTCGGGCCATGTGGCGATGCTTGCCGAAGCATCCGGCGCGGCACTGCTGTTGGTGGGCCGCGCAATCGCATAGCAGCGTTTGGGCGAAGCATCGCGGAAGGCGGCCCATGTGCCAAACACGCCCAAGCTGTCGCGCGCGGCCAGCGGATGGGCGAGGGCGAGGAGGATGGCGAGGCTGGCAAACCTAATCATAGGAAATGTTCATGACTTCCCATTCGCGGGTTCCTGCTGGCAAGCGCACCACGCGCACATCGCCAACGCTTGCCCCGCGCAAAGCCTTGGCGAGCGGCGAGTTCCAACCGATCCGTCCGTGGCCAGCCTCGGCCTCGTCATCGCCCACCAGTTGCACGATCTGGCGCGCGTCGTCCTCGTCTGCGATCTCGACCCGTGCGCCAAAAAAGACGCGGGAGCGGTCAATCTGCGCCGTGGGATCGACGACGCGCAACACCTTCATCCGCCGCGCCAGATGCGCCAGTTCCCGGTCGATCTCGCGCATTTTCTTGCGGCCATACAGATAATCACCATTCTCACTACGATCACCATTGCCCGCCGCCCATGACACGATCTCGACAATCGCCGGGCGTTCGGTGCCGAGCAGGTGATCGTAGCGCGCTTTCAAGGCAGCCATCCCTTGCGGGGTGATCGGCGGACCAGCGGGTTTCATTGTCAAGAAATCAGCGCAGGAAGCTGTCGATAGGGCGCGGCAAGCCTGCCTCATCGGGATACATGTGCGAATAGGTCACCGCATTGCCGAGCACGCGCATGATGTAATAGCGGGTTTCGAAATTGGCAGGGATTTTTTCGATCCAAGTGACGTAATCAATCGCTCCGGTGCGCGGATCACCATTCAGCTTGAGCCACTGGTTCACGCGCCCCGGCCCTGCATTATAGGCGCCAATCGCCAGCGGATAGGAGCCGCCGTAATAGCTGAGCATCCGGCGGAAATAGCCATCGCCAAGCTGGATGTTGTAGCTGGGGGAATCGATCAGGTCAGCGGCGAGATAGGTCACGCCGAGCTTGCCCGCCTGTTCGCGCGCCGTGCCCGGCATCAATTGCATGATCCCGCGCGCGCCCGCGTGGCTTACGCGCGTGCGGTCAAACTCGCTTTCCTGACGGCTGATCGCGTGCACCATTGTCCAGTCGGTAACAGGCGGGGTCGGCAGCGTCGGGAAGCCAAGGCGTTCATAGCCCACCAGCCCCATTTCGCCCGCTTTCATGCCGAGCACCACCGCCATTTCTTTCATGCCGGTTTCTGCTGCGAGCATGTTCACCAACGCAATGTCGGTGGGGGTGGAGGTGGTATCACCGAGCGCCTCGAAGAATCGGCGTTCAGTGCGCCAGTCGCGCCGCGCGGCTGCGATGGAACGGATCACGCGCACAAGAGGACGCCCTTCGAACTCGGCACGGGTCGCCTGATCGATCTCGGGCATGGGCAAGGCGGCGAATTGCGGCATCGGGCGGCCCAAGGCCGACAGCGAAAGCTGGCCGTAATAGTAATGCGGCCAGGTGGCAGCGCGTTCATAATAGGCGTTGGCATCTTCGCTGAGCCCGGCGCGGCGCGCTGCGCGGCCTGCCCAATAATAGCCCTTGGCCTTGGTGAGCGGGGTGCGTGCGGCATCGCCATAGCGCCGGAACAGCGGCGCAGCGGTGGCCCCATCGCCATTGGTCCACAGCGCAGAAGTGCCGCCCAGCCACATCAGATCGGTGTAGCGATCGCGTAAGCGAAACGAGCCTTGCGAGATATCGCTGCCCGGCGCAAAGACGTCGTCAATCCGGCTGGCGATGCGTGCTGCATCCGCGGCGCTGGCAGATTTGGCTGCGCTCAGCATCAGGCCGACGAATTCTTCGGGATCAAAGGCCGGGCGCACAAAGGCCGGGCGATTGGCGAGCACTTGCACCGCTTCGTAACTGCGCCCGGTTGTGTTCAGGAACTTGACGTAATTGGCGACATAGCCCGGATCGCTCATCGCACCGACCGGGACGCCAAGGCCTGCTTCCTCGGGACGGGTGCCGCGCAGCAGGGCGAGCCGTGCCAAAGCCATGGGCCGATCCGATTCGGCAAGGTTGACCAGCTGCCGGCTGGCCGCATCGGCTTTGCCCTGGACAAGCAAGGCATCCATCCGTGCGGCATGGTCCTGCGGCGTAAAGCGGGCGTGATAGAGCCCGAGCACATACATCTCGACCGGTTCGGCCATCGCGCCTGCGCGCCATGCTGACAGTGCAACATTGAATGCCTCAGGTCGCTGCGCGCCGGCCAAGGCGAGGGCATAGCGCGCACGGGCTGAATTGGTGAGCGGGGGGAAGGCATCGAAAAAGCGCAACAGGTCAGCCTGCAGCGGAGCCTCCCGGTCGAGTGCATTTTCGGCGCGGATGCGCAGAATTTCCAGTCGCGGGAAATCGGGGTAGGCGACCACAAAATTGGCATAGTCTGCAAAGCTTGCCTGAGTGTTGGCTTGCAATTGCTCCCAGCGCGCAACTGCCGGACCAATCGTCCCACCTTGGCGCGCCACCAGCGAGTCGCCGCCCACCTGAGCAAGCGCCGGGGCCTGCAAAACTTCGGGGCCAAACCCCGTAGCGCAGGCCATCAGCGCGAACGCCGGCAGGAAAGAGGAGCGAAGCATGCTGGACATTGTGGCGATAGGCTCCTTATCAGGCGGTGAACGAGGGGGCACGCGCGGCATCTAGACGCCCGGCCGCTTCAGTAAACTGCAAGGATAGGAATAAAGCAATGTTCGCCGGTTCAATCCCCGCTCTTGTTACCCCTTTTCGCGGCGGGTCGTTTGACGAGGCTGCGTTTCGCCGTCTGATCGACTGGCAGATTGACAACGGCAGCGCCGCCTTGGTGCCCTGCGGGACAACCGGCGAGGCTTCAACCCTGTCCAACGCCGAACACCACCGCGTGATCGAGGTCTGCATCGAACAGGCCGCAGGCCGCGTTCCGGTGATTGCGGGCTGCGGCTCCAACGACACCCGCAATGCTGCGCTCCACATGAATTTCGCCAAGAAGGCAGGCGCCGCAGCGGGCTTGTGTGTGGCGCCCTATTACAACCGCCCCAGCCAGCGGGGACTGATCGCCCATTTCAGCTATCTGGCGGAACATTGCGAGCTTCCGATCGTGCTCTACAATGTGCCAGCGCGCACGGTGACCGACATTCTGGATGACACGGTGGTGGAGTTGGTGCGCAAATACCCGGAAAAGATCATCGCCATCAAGGATGCCAGCGGCGACCTCAGCCGTGTGGCCGATCACCGCATGGGCATCGGGCGGGAGTTTTGCCAGTTGTCGGGCAATGACGAATTGTGGCTGCCTCATGCGGCAGCGGGAGGGCGCGGGTGCATTTCGGTGACGGCCAACGTTGCGCCTAAGCTGTGCGCCGAGTTCCACGCAGCGATTGCCGCCAATGAGCTCAAGAAGGCGCGTGAATTGAACGATCGCCTGTTCCCGCTGCACTATGCGATGTTTGCTGATGCTTCGCCAGCGCCTGTCAAATATGCGCTGTCCCGCGTTCATGCATGGATCGAACCCGAAGTGCGCCTGCCGCTGGTGGAATGTTCGGATGAGGCCCGGCGCGCGGTGGATGAAGCGCTGATCTCGGCGGGCGTGCTGGAGGGGTAGGGGAGGCTCCCCGTCATTGGCAGGTGCTCAGCCCACACGATCCTCGGCAGCCGATGATCTGAACGCCTAGCTCCAGTGCCGGTCGCAGGAGGCTAGCAGCAAGCGCCGCCCTCAATCGGGCAGCACCGCCCCGTCCGCGCGGGGCAACGCTCCTCGGCGGGACGAAACAAGCAAAAACCCCCTTAGCAGGGCCACGCAAATCAGGACGCGGGATTGTGTTCCTCGACAAAGCGAACCGCTGCTTCGAGCATTGCACGCCGTGTGTCCGAGCGGGACAGCCAGTGATCCTCGCCGTCGAGCGTCACCAACTCATAGGGCTTGCCCGCACTTTTGAGCGCATTGGCCATCCGGGTGGAGTGGCTGTAGGGCACGACGATATCATCCTTGCCGTGGATCAACATGACAGGCGCATCGGCCCGCGCTGCCGCGCGCAAGGGGGACACCTCGTTCCAACCTTTGCTCGGGCCCAATTGATCAAGCAGCCCTGCGCGCGTGGTCCCGCGCTCGCCCGAGGCGCGCACATCCTCGCGGTACATATTGCTAAGATCGCTCACCGGCGCGACGGCAACGGCGCAGCGGAAAATGCCCTGCTGCAAGGTAACGCCGGCCAGCGCCGCATAGCCGCCATAGCTCGCCCCCACGATGCACACCCGCGCCGGATCGACAATCCCCTTGGCCGCCAGAGCTGCCAGCCCATCGGTCTTGTCGGTCTGCATCTTGCGGCCCCATTCGCCAAAGCCTGCCTGCATGAAAGCCTGATTGCGGTTGGTTGATCCGCGGAAATTGGGCTGGAACACCGCATAGCCGCGCGAGGCATAGGCCTGCGCCCACCAGTCAAAGCCGAGCACATCATGCGCGTGCGGCCCGCCATGGGGCATGATGATGGCAGGCAGGTTTTTCGCCTCACGCCCAGGCGGCAAAGTCAGGATGCCGTCCAGTTCGGTGCCATCGCAGGCGATGTAGGCAAAGGTCGAAATCGGGCCCACTTGTTCGGGTTCGATATTACGGCGTTCATAATCGATCGCCTCGGCACGCAGCCGGGCCATGTCGACCGCATACCACGTGCCGCTGTCCTGATTGCCTGAAGTGCGCACGATCACATGGCTGAAATCCCTTGTCCAATCGAGCATCCCCATGTCTTCCTGCGGAAACGCCTGTCGCACTTTGCCGATTGCCGATTGGTGCGCCGGGTCGCGCATCACCGGCTGGCCGTCAGGGCCTTTTTCGCGGTAGCCTATGAGGTGTCCGTTCAGGGGATCGAAGAACAATTCTCCCACCGCGACGTCGGGCAGAAATGGCTTTATCTCGCCACCTGTAATCGGCACTTCGTGCCATTCAATGCCCTCTTCGGTGCGTTCCCACAGGAGGATGCTTGCCCCATCATAACCAAGTCCAAGAAACCCGATCCGCCCCAGCGGATTCGTTCCCGAGGCCAGCTTTCCGATCCGCTTGTTGCGCAGGCTCCACGCGCCGGTGTCCTGCTGGATATCCAGCACCGCAACAATTTCGCCTGCGGCATCGATCAGCCAATCATGACTGTGGTTTTCCGGGGCCGGAGCCGCAACCTGCTTGACCGAGAAATCCTGCAGATCAACCCGCCACAGATAGGGACGGGTGTGGTCCAGCCGATAGCCAATGCGTTGATCCGCGGCGAGCTTGATCCCGCCGAAAAAGCCATAATGCCGTCCGTCGATCTCGCGGACTCCATAGTCGCCAAAAATTGCAGGTGGAATGTCGCGGCGGTCGCCAAAGATCACCTTTACATCGACGCTGGCGCCCAGCGTCACAACGATCGCGGTGTAGAATTCGGCCTTGTCGGTGGTGTAACCATAGCCGAGTTTTTCGGTTTTGCTGGTGATCACCATCACCCGGTCATCCCCGACCCAGCGCACCGATCGCACCTTTTCCGTGCCAACATCGGCACGTGCGATGGCCCCTTTGCCCGGTTCGAACACGATCAGGTAGCGTGCCTCGCCGCGCGTTGTGATCATTGCGATCCGCTTTCCCGTTTGCGACAGCGTGCCCTGTGAAATGGCGGGCAAGTCGCCATATTCTCCAAGCGGCACAGGCATTGGTGTCTGGGCTGCAAGGCCCCCCGAGACTGCGCCTAGCGCCAGCGCGCCAGCCAGGGCAGCAGCCCGCGCGGCTGCCCCGAGTTTGCCATATGCCATGTGATCAACCCCCGGCTTTACCCGCCCGCCATGTCGCATAATTGCCGATTAAGAAGCTAAATCAAGCACTTTTCTTGGCCCTTTGCGAAATTGCGAAACCCGCCTATGTGGCAGGCCATCATGGCACGACCCAAACCGGCTACTTTTGATAAGGTGAAGACCGTTGCGGAAAATCGCCGCGCGCGGTTTGATTACTATATCGAGGACAAGTTTGAAGCGGGCCTTGCGCTGACGGGAACAGAGGTCAAGGCGCTGCGGGCAGGGGAGGCCTCGATTGCTGAAAGCTATGCCGAGGTGAAGGATGGGCAGGTGTGGCTGATCAACGCCAATATCCCTGAATACAGCCATGGCAACCGCCTCAATCATGAACCGCGCCGGGCGCGCAAATTGCTGTTGCATGCGCGCGAGATCGAAAAGCTGTTCGGCGCGGTGGAACGCAAGGGCATGACGCTGGTGCCCTTGTCAGTCTATTTCAACCGCACCGGCCGCGCCAAAGTCGAGCTGGCGCTAGCCAAGGGCAAGCAGGCGCAGGACAAGCGCGCCACGATCAAGGAACGGGACTGGAAGCGCGACAAGGCCCGGCTCATGCGCGAAAAGGGCTGACTGACTGGCGGCGGGGTCGGAAGAAAAAAGGCCCAAGCAGCGCGTAAGCGATAAGTGATGTCCATCCCGGGCGCAGAATTGCCGGGTGGATGATTCACCCCTTGGTCATCTGCTTTATGCTACCCATCTTGCTGGTATGATCTTGTGCGAGCGCTCTTTTGACTTTGGCTTGCTTTGGTGCGCCGGCGCGCGCAAAGGCGGCGGGTGACTATGCCGCACGATCCCGTCCCTTCTCCTGCTGATTCCGCTCCGTCCAAGGTGCGCTCGAAAACCTGGGCGATGGATACCTTGCGCAAATATATGCCAACGCGCGAGCAAATGGCGTCCAATCGCTATCTGGCCCCGATTGCGCATCGTTTCCTTACGCCCGAATTGTGGCGATTTACCCGTCGCTCGGTTCCGCGCGGCGTGGCGCTTGGCCTGTTTGCGGCCTTCATCATTCCCGTGGGGCAAATCTTCCTTGCCGCTTTTCTTGCGCTGCCCTCGCGCGCCAATGTGCCCGTGGCAGCGCTGGTCACTTTTGTCACAAATCCTTTTACCCTGCCCTTCTGGCTGGTGGTGGCCAATCGCCTCGGCGTGTTTGCGTTGCAAATTGATGCAAACACCGCGGGAATCGCAACTGGCTCGATGGAGACTGAGGCCTGGGGCTGGTTTGTCGAATTTTTCCAACAGGCCGGCGCGACAGTTTTCGGGTTTGCCGTCTTGGCGGTGGTGTCGGCAGCGGTCGGATATCTGGTGGCGGGCTGGGTGTGGCGCATCATCGTTGCAAGGAAGCGAGCAAAACGTCTTTCCGTAATGGAAGCGCGCCTCGACCAGCGGCTCGGCTCGCAGTAAAAACCGCATTGTCCGCGAGGGCGGCTTTGGCTTTTTGTTATTTGTCTGTGAGTTTTCAAATCTTTGTCTGATCTCTTTTCCAGCTCTGCCTCTTCTAAGCGGACATCGCGTGGCCCGTTCGGCCGTTGGCTGCCGGGTGGCGAGGACAGTGGCTTGATCTTGATTGTGCTGCTTGCCGGACTCTCGCTGAGCGCGCTGCTGATCTACCTCACAAGCGGCGAGGCGCTGCTGGGCTTAGCCTATTTCGGCGGCGTTCTCTTGTTGTTGCTGGGCTTTGCCTTGTTTGACCGCACGCGCAATGCCACCATCGATATGGGGGCCAGTCCGCCTGATTGGAGCGTAACGCTTGCCGCGATCGACGAGGCGAGCGAGGCCATTGCCATCACCGATCGCGCCAATCGGTTGGTCTGCGCAAACACGCCTTATCGGGCGAACTTTTCGCAGGCCAAGGCTCCTGTCGCCCTCGCGCTGGAGAATGCCGAGCGCGAGGCGCTGGCCCGGCTTGCCCGCGAGGCGTGGCGCGATGGTAAAGCCGAACTGCCGCGCCTTACGTTTCCCGGCAGCGAGACCGCTTGGCGGATTACCGCACATCGTGCCGGGCGCGGCGATGATCACCTGATCTGGCGCATGGCAGCGCTTGCAGTTCCTCAAAGCAGCGCCGCGCTGGAAGTCGATCTGGCAGGCCCGCTTGGACAGATGCTCAGCCGGGCCGGGATCGAGACTGCGCTGACGACCCCGCAAGGGATTATCTGTTCTGTGAGCAGCGGCTTTGCCGAGCGCGCCGTCGGCGATTCGACGGCGCGACTGGCGGGGCGGGATTTCGTCGGGTTCCTGCGCACTGACGAGCGCGATCGGATTTACTTTGCTCACGAAGGCCGCGCTGGCACGCCCCAGACCCTCATCGATGTGCCTTTGCGCGAAGCGAACGCCGAGGGTGCGCCGACCAATGAGGATGAACCTGCATCCTTGATGCTGCTCATCGACAGCGGGGTGGGCATTGGCAGCGGCTGGGAAGGGGCAGCCCAGGCGGGGATCAGCCAGTTGGACGCGCTGCTTTCGCAATTGCCGCTGGGTCTTGCGATGGTGGACCGCGATGGTCGCTTCCTGTTCGCCAACGAAGCGTTCCTGCGCGCGGTTGGGCGTGAAGAACGCGGGCTGCCGGTCTTCCCCACTGATCTGGTGGTGAAAGAGGATAAGGCCGCGATTTCCGATGCGGTGCGCCGGCATGGACGCGGCCCGGCGATCAGCGGCGATATGGCGGTGCGCCTGATCGCCAGCCCGGAAGAGCCTGCGGTGCTCGGTCTTGCCAGTGTGCGGGGCTTGGGCGAGGCTGCGGTGCTGCTCAGCCTTGGGGATAGTGCGCAGGAAAACCAATTGAAGCGGCAGGTCGCACAGGCCACCAAGATGCAGGCCGTGGGGCAATTGGCAGGCGGGGTCGCGCATGATTTCAACAATGTGCTTACCGCCATCATCGGCACCTGCGATCTGATGCTGCTACGCCATATTCCGGGCGACAGCGATTATGACGATATCCAGCAGATTCGCGCCAATTCGAATCGCGCGGCCTCTTTGACCCGCCAATTGCTCGCTTTCTCGCGCCAGCAGACCTTGCGCCCGGAAATCCTGCAATTGCCTGATGTGGTGAGCCAGGTCAGCCCGCTGATCAAACGGCTGGTGGGCGAGAAGATCGATTTCTACGTCCAGCATGATCGCAACCTGGGACCGGTGCGCGCCGATCCGCAGCAGTTGGAACAGGTCATCATGAACTTGGCGGTCAATGCGCGCGATGCCATTCAATCGCAGCCGGGTGGGCAAGGGGCTGGCCAGCGTTCGGGGCGCATCTCGCTCTTCACCCGCAGCCTGCAGGCGCGTGAGGTGGTGCAACTGGGTTCTGAAGTGCTGCCTGTGGCCGATTACACCGTGCTGATCGTTCAGGATACAGGAGGCGGCATCGCACCCCATGTTCTGCCCAAGCTGTTCGAGCCGTTCTTTACCACCAAGGAGCAGGGCAAGGGCACAGGGCTTGGCCTCTCCACCGCCTATGGGATCGTCAAGCAATCAGGTGGCTTCATCTTTGCTGATAATGTGCTCGATAAGCAGGGGCGGCCGATTGGCGCGCGTTTCACGATCTATTTTCCGGTGCACCGCGGCGCAGCGCCGCAGCGGCGCGAAGCTGCTCCGGTGGTGTCGTCCGATTGGTCTGCAGGGGGCAAGGTGCTGCTGGTCGAGGATGAGGACATGGTGCGCACCGTTGCCGAGCGCGCTTTGGTGCGAGCAGGCTATCAGGTGACCGCCTGCGCCAGCGGCGAGGAAGGGCTCGCCGCGATTGCCGAAGGCGAGTTCGATCTGGTGGTGAGCGATGTGGTGATGCCCGGCATGGATGGGCCTGCCATGGTGCGCGCGATCCGCGCCCGTCTGCCCGATATGCCGGTGCTGTTCATGTCCGGCTATGCCGAAGAGCATCTGCGCAAGGATATCGACATTCCCGATATGCACTTTCTTGCCAAACCTTTCAGCGTCGCAGCGATTGGTGACAAGGTCGGCGCAGTGCTGCGCGAGGCGCGCGCGAGTGTGTGAGTGAGGCAAACCGGCTGACCCACCCGACTCTGGCCACGATAGCTCATCAGGCATTCTGAGCGGCCGCAGTGGGCGACCGCAAGGATGCAGGGCGGGTTGTTTGATGGTTGCACAGCGAACTCCTGAAAAGAATGTTGGAAATTATTTTCGTTCCCCACTTGTTCTAATAGAACAAATGGGATACATCTTTGCTTGCCGCTGGGTCGTAGAAAAGTGTCCGGCCCCCTCTAGGCAAGCGAAGGAGTGCATGCGATGGCTACTCAATTGAAGTTGGTCGTAGAGAAGGACAAGGACGTGGATCGGCAAAAGGCGCTCGAAGCTGCTCTCGCACAGATTGACCGGGCTTTTGGCAAGGGTTCGGCGATGAAGCTGGGCTCGAAAGAAACGATGCAGGTCGAAGCGATTTCGACCGGCTCGCTTGGTCTGGACATCGCGCTTGGCATTGGCGGCCTGCCCAAAGGGCGGGTGATTGAGGTTTACGGGCCCGAAAGCTCTGGCAAGACGACACTTGCGCTCCACGTGATCGCCGAGGCGCAGAAGGCAGGCGGCACGGCGGCTTTTGTCGATGCCGAACACGCGCTCGATCCGGTCTATGCCAAGAAGCTTGGGGTGGATATTGACGAGCTTATCGTCTCTCAGCCCGACACGGGTGAGCAGGCGCTGGAAATCACCGATACGCTGGTACGCTCGAACGCGATTGATGTGCTGGTGGTCGATTCGGTGGCGGCTCTTGTGCCGCGCGCGGAAATCGAAGGCGAAATGGGCGATTCGCACGTTGGCCTGCAGGCGCGGCTCATGTCGCAATCGCTGCGCAAGCTGACCGGTTCGATCAACCGTTCCAAATGCATGGTGATCTTCATCAACCAGCTGCGCATGAAAATCGGCGTGATGTATGGCAACCCCGAAACCACCACCGGCGGCAATGCCTTGAAGTTCTACGCCTCGGTGCGCCTCGACATTCGCCGCACGGGTCAGATCAAGGATCGCGATGAGATCATCGGCAACACCACGCGCGTTAAAGTGGTCAAGAACAAGGTTGCGCCTCCTTTCAAGCAGGTCGAATTCGACATCATGTATGGCGAAGGCATTTCCAAGATTGGTGAGATTCTCGATCTTGGCGTGAAAGCGGGAATTGTCGAGAAATCAGGCAGCTGGTTTTCCTATGACAGCATCCGCATCGGGCAAGGTCGCGAAAATGCGAAAAATTACCTGCGCGAAAATCCTGAAGTTTGCGACCGTCTCGAAGCTGCTATCCGCAGCCGCACCGATGAGGTCGCCGGGGAGATGATGACAGGGCCGGACGCGGACTCTGAAGACTGAACCCCAAGCGGGCCATATGGGATCATTGTCCCGGCCCGGAAGACCGTGAAACCGGCGCTGTCCCCATCCGGGATATGCGTCGGTTTTTCGTTGTGGCAACCGGAATTGTGGCGAGTTTGCAGCAGTGGTCCTGTCCTCGCGCCTTTTGCGTTGCAGGTGGACGCTGCCTCCATTGCACAAAGCCGCACCATTGCCTAACTGCTGCGCCATGACTTCGACGAACGAAATCCGCCGGTCCTTCCTCGACTATTTCGCCAAGGCTGGCCATGCCGCAACGCCGTCTGCCCCGTTGGTGCCTTACAACGATCCCACGTTGATGTTCGTCAACGCTGGGATGGTTCCGTTCAAGAATATCTTCACAGGGCTTGAAACCCCGCCCGCGCCGCGGGCTGCCTCCTCGCAGAAATGCGTGCGCGCCGGCGGCAAGCATAATGACCTCGACAACGTCGGCTACACCGCGCGCCATCACACCTTCTTTGAAATGCTCGGTAATTTTTCCTTTGGCGACTATTTCAAGGAGACCGCGATTGAACACGCCTGGACGCTGCTCACCCGCGAATGGGGCCTGCCCAAGGACAAACTGACTATCACAGTCTATCACGATGATGATGAAGCCCATGGGCTCTGGAAGCGGATCGCAGGCCTGCCCGATGATCGCATCATCCGCATCGCAACCAGCGACAATTTCTGGTCGATGGGAGACACTGGCCCGTGCGGTCCGTGTTCGGAAATCTTCTACGATCACGGCGAACATATCTTTGGCGGCCCTCCCGGCAGCCCGGACGAAGACGGCGACCGCTTTGTCGAGATCTGGAACCTCGTCTTTATGCAGTTCGATCAGTCCGCCGACGGCACACGCCGCCCGCTGCCCAAGCCTTCGATCGACACCGGCATGGGGATCGAACGCATCGCTGCTGTCCTGCAAGGCGTCCATGACAATTACGACACCGACACCTTCAAGGCGCTGATCGCTGCGTCCGAAGGCCTCACCAATGTCGCGGCCGAAGGCGAGGCTGCGGCTAGCCACCGCGTGATCGCCGATCACCTGCGTTCCACCAGTTTCTTGATGGCCGACGGCGTGCTGCCTTCCAATGAAGGGCGCGGCTATGTGCTGCGCCGGATCATGCGCCGCGCCATGCGCCACGCGCACCTTTTGGGCGCGTCCGAGCCCCTGATGCATCGCCTCGTCCCTGCGCTCGTCACCGAAATGGGCGCTGCCTATCCCGAGCTTGCGCGCGGACAGGCGCTCATCGAGGAAGTGCTCGAACGCGAGGAAACCCAGTTCCGTCGCACGCTCGACAAGGGGCTGAAACTGCTCGACGAGGCTACAGGAGAGATGACTGAGGGCGGTGAGCTCGACGGCGAAGTCGCCTTCCGCCTCTACGACACTTACGGCTTTCCCTATGACCTGACTGAAGATGCGCTGCGTGCGCGCGGCATCGGGGTCGACAAGGCTGGCTTTGACGCCGCCATGGCCCGCCAGAAAGCGGCCGCGCGTGCCGCGTGGAAGGGCAGCGGCGAGGCTGCCTCAGGCGAGGTTTGGTTCGACATTGCCGAACGCGAAGGCGCCAGTGAATTCACCGGCTATGCCGCGACCAGCGGTGAGGGAAGGGTGGTAGCCATCGTCAAGGATGGGGCGGAAACCGCCAGCGCGCGACCTGGCGACAGCGTTGTGATCCTAACCAATCAGACGCCATTTTACGGGGAAAGCGGGGGGCAGACCGGGGATGCGGGCCGGATCGCCAGCCTCAAGGGCCTTGCCGGCGAGGTCACCGATACCGCCAAGCCCCTGGGTCGGCTCCACGCCCATCAGGTAACGATCTCCGCGGGCGAAGTGGCGGTTGGCGACAATGTGCAGCTTGAAGTTGACAATGCGCGGCGCGACCGCATCCGCGCCAATCACTCCGCAACGCACCTTGTTCATGCAGCGCTGCGCAACCGGCTTGGCGGCCACGTGACACAAAAGGGCAGCATGGTGGCCGAAGAACGCCTGCGCTTCGATTTCTCGCACCCTGCACCGCTTTCGGCTGAGGACATCGCCGCGATCGAGGCCGAAGTGAATGCCGAGATCCGCGCTAATGAACCCGTCATAACCCGCCTCATGAGCCCGGATGATGCAGTCGCCGCCGGAGCACTCGCGCTGTTCGGCGAGAAATATGGCGAGGAAGTGCGCGTTCTTTCCATGGGCCGCGCCGGACGTGAGGGGCGCAATTACTCGGTGGAATTGTGTGGCGGCACCCATGTGCGCGCAACAGGTGACATCGGCGTGTTCCGGATCGTTTCTGAAAGCGCGGTGTCATCAGGCGTGCGCCGCATTGAAGCGTTGACCGGCGAAGCAGCCCGGCAATGGCTCGTGGGACGTGAGGAAGCGCTCAAATCGGCGGCCGGTGTGATCCGGGCAACGCCTGAAGAAGTCCCCGCGAGGCTCGCCGCGCTCATGGAGGAGCGCAAGCGGCTCGAAAAGGAACTGGCCGAGGCGAAAAAAGGCCTGGCGCTTGGCGGTGGCGGTGGAGCGGGCGGCGCGGCGGCCAGCGCTGACGAGGAGATCGCCGGGGTGAAGTTCTCGGGCCAAGTGCTTGAAGGGCTTGATCCCAAGGAATTGCGGCCCTTGCTCGATGAAGCCAAGAAGCGGCTTGGCACAGGCGTTGCCGCAGTGATCACGGTCAATGACGGCAAGGCCAGCATTGCCGCGGCTGTCACCGATGATCTTACGTCGCGTTTCAGCGCGGTTGATCTGGTGCGCGCCGGCGTGGCTGCGCTCGGCGGCAAGGGCGGGGGCGGGCGCCCTGACATGGCGCAGGGAGGCGGCCCGGATGGCGATAAGGCAGCAGAGGCGCTAAGCGCTGTGAAGGCTGCTCTGGCTGGCTAGGGCGGTTTGCCGTTCAAGCTGACGAACGCGGAAAAGCGGGCGCTCAGCCACCATGTTAGACTTTACGCATTATCCGGGCCCGTTTGAACGAATACCGCTTGTCTTATGACTTTGCGTTCTGTTTGGGCCATGATGGATTGCCCGGACCGGGGTGGCCACCCCGGTCCGGGCGGAAGGGAGCGGATCGTGAAAACGCCGGTCGTTAAGGGGC